>MDTE01013349.1_pt1 | contig 18177 bp, 17 predicted proteins | sample 811231 | NCBI WGS metagenome assembly MDTE01 (sample SAMN05326651, study PRJNA326480) | marine metagenome | isolation source: seawater | place: Indian Ocean: Red Sea | collected 2010 | reverse complement strand
TTCAGCTTTTTAGTATAATTTTAATCTTTATTTACATTAAAGTAAATTTGTAATTTGTTGAAATTAATTTTTTCAAAATCTTTTAATTATTTTTTTAGCCATTGCCTTTGCTTCAATAACTAGAAACAAAATACCTTAAAGAAATAAATTAGAGGAATATTATTAAAAATAAGACATAATTTACTAAATTAATTCTTTTAATTTTAATATTTTAAATAATCCACGTTATGTTTATTTTTTTATTAAAGCCAAACGTAATCATGTAAATAATGACTGAACTAATTAAACAATTTATCTATTTTATATTTTCTTTTATCTCTAATTTTTTGCTTCTAAAGAAACTTATTCCATATCTGAGCAAAACAATACCAGCTATTCCAAATGCAAGAGGTATGCACAAATTCACTAAAGCATCTAGTGGTGGATTATCTTTTATAATAATCTATTCAATTTTAGCTATTTACCATTCTTTTTACCTACCTTTATTATCTCTACCAATGGCAATCATTGGAATATTTGACGACAAATATAATCTTTCAAGACTTATACGTATAATCTCTCAAATTCTTACTTTATTATTAATAATCACTTATCTAAATAATGATCCAAATACATTTGTTTATCAATTAACAAAATACGGAATTTTTGGATATAGTTTTCTTCTATTGTTAGGTACCTCCATTATAAATTTTATAAATTTTATGGATGGAATAGATGGATTAGTATGCGGATCGATGATAATGATTTTCTTTACATTGAATGGTGAAATTCATTATTTATTACCCATAATTGGAACATTATGTAGTTTTCTGTATTTTAATTGGTATCCCTCAAAAATTTTTATGGGGGACATAGGCAGCTTATTTCTAGGAACTTTTCTTACAAGTTTAATTTTTAAAAGTTCCTTTGGTGCAATTGGCATATTTAAAATATTAATTTTATGTTCCCCCTTATTATTAGATGCATTAGTTTGTATTCTTAGAAGATTAATCAACAAAAAAAATATATTTGATTCACACAAATCTCATCTTTATCAAAGATTAGTTTCTAATGGGATGAAACATTCTACAGTATCTATAATTTATATATTATCAATTGCATTATTATCAATTTTCTATACCCATTCTAATTTAATAAATTTGTTACTAGTTTTTGGAATGATTATAATTTTAGGAGTCTTTCTAGACAAACAATATGCTCTAGAGTTTGATGAATCTTGATTTTCTTCTTATTTTCTATTTTTTAAAAATGCTATAGTTGTTACTCATAATATTTTTTGAATATGGAAGGTGATATCGCAAATTTAGTTACCGGTGGAGCTGGTTTTTTAGGCTCAAATTTAATTGATTATTTAATAAATAAAGGCGAAAAAGTTGTTTGTGTTGATAACTATAGTTCAGGAAATATTAGAAATATAATTCGCTGGGAATCCCATCCAAACTTCAAAATAATAGATCATGACATAATAAAACCTTTAATTATTGATGTAAAAAAAATTTGGCATTTAGCTTGTTCTGCTTCACCCTTGATATTCAATAAGAACCCAATAGAGACTGCCAAAACAAACTTTTTAGGTACTTTAAATATGCTTGAGTTGGCAAGGAAAGTAAATGCGAAAATATTAATAACATCATCTAGTGCAATTTATGGAGACCCTCAGATACATCCTCAAGAAGAATCATATAATGGTTCTGTTAATTGTTTTGGGGACAGAAGTTGTTATGAAGAAGGCAAAAGAATAGCTGAAACTCTTTGTTATGATTATCAAAGAATTCATGGGTGTAATATTAGAATCGCGAGAATATTCAATACATATGGGCCAAGAATGAATCCGTTGGATGGAAGAGTTGTTAGTAACTTCATAGTTCAATCATTAATGAATAAAGAACTAACAATTTATGGCGATGGATTACAAACCAGATCATTTTGTTATATAGATGATTTAATAAATGGTTTAACAGCACTTATGGAATCTAATTATTCCAAACCAATAAACCTCGGGAATACAGATGAATATAGAATAATTGATCTAGCAAATATTATAAAAAACAAAATTAATTCTAATTTGAAAATGACATTTCAAAATTTGCCTCATAATGATCCTTTAAAAAGAAGACCATCTATTGAAAAAGCAAGGAATGAAATTCTTTGGGAACCTAAAATCTCTCTGAATATTGGATTAGATAAAACAATTGAATATTTTAAAAATATTTATCCTGAATTTAATAAAAATAAAAACTAAGAAAAAGGAACTAAGCAAGCAAGGATAATACAGATTTAATTGGATTAGCTCTTTCCTAAAGAAATTTGAGCAGAAAGATTTGAGACCTTAGGTGCAGAAAATCTTTAAATAATAATCTTCTTAGTGAATGCTCAAAGTATATAAAAAAAATTACAAATTTTTTTACTAAATTTTTTACCTATTTCTAAAATTATTGATCAGGCTTTCATTAGTAAAAAACTGTAGTAAATTAATATATAGCCGTAAAAATTAAGTTTTAGTCAACCTTAGGAAATTTAGAGATGGTAAAAAATAATAAAGCTGAAACTTTAAAAAAAGGAAAATATCTAAAATTTAAAGAACGTAGAATTAATCCTTTCTTTGAATTAAAAGAAATATATAAATATTTGACTTTTAAAAGAAAGATTCAGCTACTATTTTTATTTGCTTCTTCTATTCTTACTTCATTAGCTGAATTTATTTCACTAGCTTCTTTTTATCCTTTCTTGACTATATTAACTAATCCCAAAATATTAAAAGAAATCAATCTAATAAATAATTACATTCAGTTTTTTAACATTCAAAATGATCAATTACTCCTTATTCACATAACCTCGATTTTTTGCATAGCAGTAATCTTTGCTGCAATAGTAAGGCTTTCAAATCTATGGTTAGGATTAAAACTAAGCGCTTTGATTGGAAACGATATCTCAAAATTGGCTTATAGAAAAACTCTTTATCAAAAATATGAAGTTCATATAAACAGAAATACATCTGAATATATTGCAGCACTTACAAATGAAATTGATGCTACTACGAATTCACTTAATGCACTTCTACAAGGTATTACCTCTCTTTTAATATTCTTAAGCTTATTAAGCTTTATTCTTTTTGTAAACTGGAGAATTTCTCTAATAGCTGCTTTAATATTTGGCTCAATTTATTTTTTAATGGGAAAAAGTTTGAATAATTTATTAAGAAAAAATAGCAAAATTCAAGTTGATTCTAATAAATTAATTATTAAGGAAATTAGAGAAGCCTTAATTTCTATTAGAGAAGTTATCCTTGATGGTACTCAAGAATTATATTTGCACTACTTTGGGAAAGTTGATAAAAGATTAAAAATTTCACTGGCAAAAACAAACTTTATTGCAATTTTTCCAAGATTTTCAGTGGAAGCAGTTGCCTTGGTAACAATTTCTTTAATTGCTTTTACTCTCGCTAAAGATCCAATAAATAAATCAAATCTTTTCCCTGTATTGGGTGCATTAGCACTGGGTTCTCAAAGGTTATTGCCTGCATTACAACAAGTTTATACAAATTGGACAGTAATAAAAGGTTACGAAAAATCAGTATCTATTGTTTTAGATCTCTTAAGTCAACCATTTGAAAACTATTCTTCAAATAAAAATTCAAGAAATCACTATAAAAAATTAGTTTTAAAGGATATAAGTTTCTCCTATGAAGGAAGTAATGAAAAAGTTCTTGAGAAGATAGATTTGGAAATCTTTAAAGGCGAGAAAATAGGTATTGTTGGCGAATCTGGCAGTGGTAAAAGTACATTATTAGATATAATCATGGGGCTTTTGCCTCCTACAAAGGGACAAATTCTTTTAGATGACAAAGATATATATAATCCTTCTAATCAAGATGTATTACATTCTTGGAGAAATAATTTATCACATGTACCACAAAATATATTTTTAGCAGACTCCACCTTTGTCCAAAATATAGCATTAGGAGTCCCCTTTGATGAAATCAATTTTAAGCAGATAAAATACGCTGCTGAAAAAGCTCAAATATCTAAATTCATAAACTCAAACAAGAAAAGATATAATACAACTATAGGAGAAGATGGTATTAAAATAAGCGGGGGTCAACGCCAAAGAATTGCTATAGCAAGGGCTTTATATAAAGATAGTGATTTTCTAATTTTAGACGAGGCTACCAGTGCATTGGATTTGAAGACTGAAAGAGATTTCATGAATTCTGTAAATATTTTAAGTAAGAAAATGACCCTCATAATAGTTGCGCATAGGTTATCTACTCTTAAGAATTGCGATAGAATTATTAGAATAAGTAAAGGTAGGATTTATGAGATAGGAAAACCAAAAGATTTTATATAGATTTTTAATTAATAAGGTTTACAATTATCGATAAATTTTAATGCTTAATTATATATAATTTATAAATTAATTTAATAGCCAATGCCTTTAAGATCTAATTGTCTAGCATGTAATTCAAAATTGTTGGATAAAATTATAGATCTTGGATCCCATTGTTTTGCCGACAGGTTTATAGATAAAAAAATATTTGAGGTATCTGATCCTACATACACATTGTCATGTTCAATTTGTAAAAATTGCGGCTTTATTCAAAATGATTTAATTACTAATCCTGAGGATAGATATATTCAAGTAGATTACTCTTATACTGCAGCAAACTCATCTTACTCTATAAACCACTGGAGAGAATATTCATCAACTTGTATTACTTATCATGGTGGATCAATTTCTTCTGTTTTAGAAATCGGATCAAATGATGGTACTTTGCTTACAGCCTTTAAAGAAATTGATCCAACACTTCAACTAACTGGTGTGGATGCTTCTCCCAAAATGGTAGAGATCTGTAAGGAAAAAAATTTTGATACTCACTTAGATATATTTGGTTCTAATGATGGAGAATATTTAAAAGATAAAAAATATGATTTGGTTCTCGCTAATAATGTTTTAAATCATTCAGATTCCCCAATTAATTTCTTATCTTTAGCAAAAAGAAAATTAAAAAATAAGCAATCATTAATTATTTTTGAATTACCATATTGGAAATGTCTAGTAGACGATAAAAGATTTGACCAAATTTATCATGAGCATGTCTCATATTTTACTATACACAATAGTAGAAACCTTTTATCTACAATAGGATTAGAAATTAATCATGTAGAAATTAATAATTATCATGGTGGTTCTCTAAGAGTTTTTTGTTCAATCAAGGATAATAGAGCAATCAATTCATCTGTCAAGAAATATCTAAATAAAGAATCTTTATCTAATTTGAGATCACTTTCTACATATGAGAAATTAAATTCTGTTATAAAAATGAATAAAATCAAGGTTGTAAAAAAGATACTTAATGCAAATCTTGATAATAGAAAAGTTATTTGTATTGGAGCCGCAGCTAAAGCAAATACCCTTTTGACTTATTATGGCTTAGATAAAAGTATTGTGAACTTTATCACGGATTCTTCACCTTATAAGATTGGGAAATATACTCCTTTAACTCGGATTCCAATTCTACCTGATTCAGCTATTAAGGATATTCATAATCCATTATGTTTAATAACCTCTTGGAACATCGGGGAAATTTTAAAACAAAAAATTTTAGAAATAAATCCCACTGCAGAAATTATTCTTCCGCATTAAAGATAATGTTTGAGTCATAATCAAGTTGTATAATTTAATTATTTAAATTTAAGATGCAAATTAGAGAAATAAAACCAGATTTTAAAGATGATAGGGGAATAATCTCGGATATTTTTTATAAAACCAAAATTGATCATGTTGCAGAGATAAAAACTTTCGATGGAAATTTTATTAGGGGAAATCATTATCACAAAGAGTCTACTCAGCATATTTATATGGTGAACGGCTCTTTGAGATATTGGTATAAGGGATTAAGACCAGAAACAGAAGTTAAATCTATATTAGTACCACAAGGATGGTTAGTTACAACTGAACCTTATGAAGTTCATTCTTTGGAAATGCTGGGTCCTTCTATTTTTATAGTTTTTTCCTCAGGATTAAGAGGGGGGAAAGATTATGAAGAAGATACATTTAGAGAATATGTTATTTTGACTAGAGAAATGCTCAAGGGCAAATAATTTAGATTATCAAGAACTAAAGACATTCATTTTTCTTAAGTTTGGATAATCATCAAAAGTCCAAATTTTTGGTTCTTTGTTGACAACTTTTTCAAATTTTTCAATGCCTATATGGGCACTTTCAGGAGGCATATAGTAATGAAAACCATAGGAACTAATATTTTGCTCTCTCCAAGGTATATCTCTAATTCGACCGTCATAACTCATTTTCATAAGAGTTTCATACGCATCCTTACTGTCTGTAAGAATCATTCCCCCTCTACCAATACTTAAATGTTTTTGAAACTGAAAGCTAATGCACATAAAAGTATCTTTTATATAACTGCCTCTTTTCCATAAAACTGCTGCATCATAAATATTAGTTCCATCTATTCTATAAAAGTTTTCCCATCTTTCATTCTTCCAGTCCCAGTTAATATTTAATTTTTGCAGTATAAATGGCAAAGATATATATGTCCTTGTTGGTATTGCTACTCTTGAAGTTATATTTAAGTATCTTAAAGATAATTCAATCGCGTGAGTACAGGAATCTGTAGCTACAGCATATGGAGCACCAAAAAACTCCGCGATAAGTTTTTCAAATTTACTTACAACTTCAAAGGACATTTGTTTTAAAAAGTTTTCTTCAATTAATGTTTTAGAAATACTCCAGATCCATCATTGAACCTTTGTAAGGACCATTTTTATATTCTTGTATTATTGTATCCTCCTCGAGAGTTATAAATTCATGACCACCTTCAAATGTAATTGAATAATCCCAACATTTCAGTATATCTTGGTGAAGGATTGTATCGTTTAAATCATATAAGGTAATCTTTATACTTCCTGACAAGACAATCCAACATTCCTGGGTTATTAAAAAATCATATCTTGAATAATTTTGATTAGGATAATAAAAGTGAATATCTTCATTATGAATAATTAAATTTTCAACACTAATAAAATCTTGATTTTTAGTCAGTATTTTTTTGTCAATATTAGTATTTAAATGATTAATTCTATGTAAAAGTTTATTGGGGTTTAATCTTGAGTAAATTTCCTTCATTAGAGCAGTAATTTAAAAGATTAAGATTTTATTCTATATAATAAAGTATTCTTTTTTTTAGAGCTAAATTTATAAGACCCCCTATACAAAATATATAAATCACCCTCAGAAAGATAAATAGATTCAATAATAGAATTATCTATATCATATAAATCTAAATTAATGGAGCCCCTTATAATTAATAATGACTCTTGAAAGAATTTTTTTATATTTTTTATATCCTTTTTAATATGCTTGTGTCTTTTAATTAAATGATTTTTTGGGAATATCATTTTGCAAGACTGTATATTTTCAACCGGATCAGAGATATGTCGATTTAAGTCTTCTTTATCCTTCAAAAAGGAAACCACATGTAATAAATTACTTTTTTCAATTTTAGAAAAAATTTTTTGCATATTTAGTAATTGGCACCTATATCAACTTACTATAAACTTAAATTCTTTAAGAGAATAAAAACCTTGAAATTAATTGGCTATTTTTAACTATTTAATTTATTAAATTAAATAACCTTAGTTAAGAATCGCTGTTAAATAAAGTATCTTTTTAAGATTAATAAATTTAATTTTTATTTATAATTATCCAAAATATTTAAATTTATTAAAAAATAGCTTAATTAGATTTAGAATAATTTATTAGTTTTCAATTTACTTCGCTAATTTGTAATAAGTATGGAAAAAGCATTCATAACAGGAATAAATGGACAAGATGGATCTTATTTGGCAGAGCATCTTTTGGCATCAGGGTACGAAGTAGGAGGATTAGTTCGTCGAAGTTCAGTTGCAGAAAATCAGACTTATAGAATAAATCATATAGAGAAGGACATAAAAACTTATTATGGTGATTTGGTTGATCCTACTTCAATAGAAAAAGCCTTGAAGGATTTCAAACCTGATAAGGTGTTTAATTTAGCAGCACAAAGTCATGTAAGATTATCCTTTAATATGCCAGCTTTTACTGCATCAGTTAATGCTATGGGAGCTTTAAATGTTTTTGAAGCAGTAAAATCAACTTGTTCAAATGCCAAAGTATATCAAGCAAGTTCTTCAGAGATGTTTGGTACTAGTGTTGATAGCGATAATTATCAAAGAGAAAGTACTCCAATGCATCCTGTGAGTCCTTATGGATGTTCAAAATTATATGCATATAGTATTGCTAGGAACTATAGAAAAGCCTATAAAATGTTCATCTCAAATGGGATTCTATTTAATCATGAATCTCCTAGAAGAGGTACTAATTTTGTTACTGCAAAAGTTATTGAAGGCGCTTTAAGAATTAAAAAAGGGTTAACACATCATCTTGAATTAGGTAATCTCGATTCATATAGAGATTGGGGACACTCGTCTGACTATACGAAAGCCATGATGAAATTATTAGATTTACCAGAGCCAGATGATATTGTTATATCTACAGGAGTAACTAATTCCGTTAGAGATCTTTGTAAGATAGTTTTTGAAAAACTTGATTTAAATTATGAGGATTATGTAGTAATAAAAAAAAGATTTTTAAGACCACAAGAACTTCCATTCCTTTGTGGAGATTCTTCTAAAGCCAAGAAGATCCTAGACTGGAAACCGACGTATGATTTCAATAAATTATTATCAGAAATGATTGAACATTTTGATAAAACTCTTAAGAATTAAATTATTAAACTAAATTTATATGTTTTTTGTTAAAGCAAGAACTCTTTTTTGGACAGAATCAGCCCAAGACTCTATGGAAAAATACTTTTTGTAATTTTCACACAAAAGATAATTTTCAATATTGGAAATATATCTTAGATATTCCTTTTTTGTCATTGAAATCATAAAATCATACATTTCATCCAAATTATTAAATCTTCTAAAATCAATAAAACATTTCTCAGATACAAACTCTTTAATATCAGGCGCTCCATAATATATAGGGATTACTCTGGCATTAAAACAATCAATTATCTTCTCATCAATATGACTTTCAATAATTCCATTTTCGAAACATATACAAAATTTATATTTACTTAGAGTGGATATTTTATCTCTTGGTGTGCCTTTAAATGATTTTCTTGGATTACCAAAAATATGCGTTGAAATAATTTTTCTATTGCCTAAAAATATAGATAATTTATCCCAGCCATAACCATATAAGTCAAAATCTTTTAAATGATAATTTTCAAACCATTTAATAACTTTTAGCCTATGAGAATAAAGCTCATTTTTATTATTTGATCTTAAATTGCTATTTATAATTGTGCACAATGATCTTCTATCAAAATTAATTTGTAATTTATCTCTGGGTATGTACGATCTTCCACAATTCATGAAAAAATATTTTTTATTATCAATTAATTTTTTTTTCCAAGTTAATATATTCGTAAAATCTTTATGCCTTTTATAATCAAAATTAATCTTTATAATATGTTCTCCTTCTCTCAAAAGTAATAATGATTTCGTTTTTTTAAGATTGATAATTTTAGAAATAGGCCTCTTAGGCATATCTAGAAATATACACAAATTAGGATCGATTCCTCTTTTCTTAAAAATATCTAAGGTATGTAAACAATATTTTTTTTTCTTTAGTTGTGAAAATAAATTTTCATAATCCGGACTGGGATTAGAAAACAATCTATCTTTAAAAACTTGTTTATCATAATCACAATAAAAAGCAATATTATTCATATTAGTTTTTTATATTTTAATTATTATTTCATATTATTTAACCATACAACATCCATAAAATTATAATCTGAAGGGACATCATCAAATCTACCAATAATTAAATTTCCCCATCCTGAACAGATTTTTTGATATTGAGAAGGTAGTAATTTATCAAAACATTCCTCAAAATTATTAATATTCAAATAAGGATTTTTCATATTATTTCTCGTTACTTCGCACTGTATTTTTTTTATTCTATTAGAAGTAATAAATTTTTCTAATGACTTTAATATCGTGTAGTCATGCCCTTCTGCATCTGAAATATATTGATCAATAAAGTTTACATTTTGTCTACTTAGGTGATTGGCTAGGTTAACCGTTTTAATTTTGATTTGTTTAAGATGTCCAACATTTTTTTTATGGTTTTCGGAAAAGTCGTTTAATGAACTAGAAACCATATCTTTATTTTGAGAAATATTGAAAAAAGCCTCAGAATCTTTATCAGAAGCTGCAAAATTAAAAATCTTTATATGTTTTTGTTTCCTAAACTTTTTTACTAACTCTTTATAAAGATCTGGATTAGCTTCATAGCCAATGGCAAGCTTAAACTTGTAATGGATAGTTGCGAAGGAGTCTCCTTTATTTAAACCAACATATACCAAAGTTCCTTTTGGTTTATTAAAAGTCAGCCAAAAAATAGGCTTAACTTTTTGTTTCCAGATTAAACAAAGAAATTGATATAAATTTGGAAAATTTTCTCTTACTAATATTTTGATTTTTAAGATCTTTTTATTAAAACTTTTTTTAAATTGTTTCATAAAATATTTATATTTAATTTAATTGATTTTTTTGTTCCTTTTTAGTAAGTAATAATAATATATAAACTTATATAAGAATATAAAATTGCATTAAATTTAATAGTTCCCTAATTTAAACTATTGAATACTAATTATGAACAAATGACATAATTTAAAAATTATTCTTGTTATTTGCAATAAAAATAACTTGCATTACATGCAATTGGCAAGAGTTAGAATCGACTTGTCTAAACTTATTTTTGCTAAAAATGTAAGGGAATTTAAGGTATGGTTTAGCAATTAAATGCATTTTTAGTTTAATTTTATTTACTTAGATAAAAACTATATTTTTTATAAGCTTGGTCCCATTTAAGTCCTTAATGGAAGAAATCAAGGTTTATGCAAATATCTCTTAAGTTTTAAGATAATATGCATAGATCAGCAATCTTTTAGTTTACCTAAGAGCTTTAATACTGAAGGAGTAAAAATACTGTTATAGATTTTGTAAGAAAATTGTTTACTTTTTTTGGAAATGCTTAATCATATGAATATCAAATGGAAAAGATGAAATTAGAAGGCTGAATAATTACGATATCAAAAGAAATTAATTAAAAATTAAAACAGGAATAATGCGATACTGTAATTTAGATAAAAATAAAAAAAATGATCAAGAATAGTTTGCGAAAATTACTTAACAAATTTGGTATTGAAATTAGTAGATATGAAAAAAACACTTCCTTCCCTTGGGAAGCTGATAGAGAAGAAATAGAATTAATCGAAAACTTGATGGCTCTTAACTCTAAAAATAATTTTAAAGAAAGACTCACAATGTGTTCAATAAAAAGATTATGGGCAGCAATTAGCGCCACAAAATATGTAATTCGGGAGAAAATTCAAGGTGATATTATTGAATGTGGAGTTTGGAGAGGTGGTTGTTCAATTGCTATTGCTAAAACAATTAAAAGATTAAATTCTACAAAAAAAATTATTCTTTATGATACTTTCGCAGGGATGACTCGTCCAACAAAAGAAGATGTGAAAGCTAACAATAAGAAAAAAGCACTAAAAAAATATAAAGATTTGAATAGAGATGGTTATAACAAATGGTGTTATGCCTCACTTGAAGATGTTAAATCATACTTTAAAAGATATGGGGTTTATGATATTGCTTCTTTCAACAAGGGAGATATAAGCATTCTCTTGAAAGAAAAAAAACAAGCGTTACCAAATAAAATATCTCTTTTAAGACTTGATACTGATTGGTATGAGAGCACAAAAGATGAAATGAATATTCTTTATCCTAAAATTTCTAAGAATGGTATTTTACTAGTCGATGATTATGGAAGTTGGGAAGGAGCTAAAAAAGCTGTAGATGAATACTTTGAAATTTCAGGAGATCCAATACCCATGCAGTGGGTAACTGATTATACAGGAAGGGGTTATGTAAAAATTTAAAAAATTAAAAATATTTTTTTGTTGAGATTTAGAAAGTCTCTATTAGAGTTTTTAAAATCTTTCTGATAACATAAATTTATTGATTTTTTATAGTATTGCTCAATAATAAGAAGACTTATTCACATATTGGAATTCTTTCTGCGATGCCAGAAGAGGTAGGTATAATTCTTGATAATCTAGACTCTATACATACTTCAAAATTTGGAGATTTAGAAATACATACTGGTAAATTTAAACTTGATAATAAAAGGGAAATTTTGTTAACTATTGCTTGGAGTGGGTGGGGAAAGGTTAGTGCAGCTAGAGCAACTACACGGTTATTGTCATCTAATTTTAACTCTACTCCATTTGATATTATTATTTTCACAGGTGTTGCAGGAGCAGTCGATAAAAAATTAAACAAGTGGGATATAGTTATTGCAGATTCAGTAATTCAACATGATTTTGATGCAAGGCCAATATTTGATAAATTTGTAATTCCAGCATTGAACGAAAAAAAAATAATCCCCAATTTGAATTTAGTAGATAAAACATTTAATGAATTAAAAAAAGAACTTATTCAAAAAAAATTCTTAAAGTTCGGCAATTTATATAAAGGTCTTATAGCAACCGGTGATATTTTCATATCTAATACAAGAAAACTTAATCAGCTTTCTAAAAATATAACTGGACTTTATGCTGTAGAAATGGAGGGAGCTTCATTTGCTCAAGTAGCTTTTCAAGAAAAAATAAATTGGTTAGTACTTAGAATAATTTCTGATGGTGCCAATGAAAATGCCTCTGATGACTTTAATAAATTTTTAAGTGAATATAAATTAATTTCGTTTGATTTGATTAAATCTCTAGTGAATATATTAGCTAAAGGAGAAATGGTTTAATTTTATTATGATTTCTTATGATTAAGGAAGAAAATCTATCATCACCTAGATTTTAATTATTATTTTAAAAGAGTGGATCAAATTTATTTTCGAAAGTTAATCCTAAAATAATCTTTTTGAAACTATCTATTAATACAAAGGAATTGTTGAAGAAAAACATTTTTTTGAAAAATTAATTGAAGATTAGGATATAAAATAAAAAGTCTATCTAAAATTTTCCATGGGAAGGGAATTTCTATCATCGAGTTATTTTTTCTTTTAAGGTTTTTAGATAAAAGAAGCTTTGAAATTTCTTTTAAATTCATACTATTGGCACCATGAAAGTTAATTAAATTAGATTTTTTTAATTCTTTTTTATTACGTAAATAAAAAATAACTTTATCTGCAATAATTTGAGCATCAATAGGTCTATATAAATTGCGAGAGGGTGGGATGAAAGAAAAGCCAGGAAAGTTTATAAAATTTTTTAAGATTTTAAATTGTCTTGGAATTTTACCAATTTCAAAAGAATCTAATGGGAGTAAAAGTGGCAATCGCATAATTAAGAAATTATTGTTTATATTTTTAAAAATTAAATTTTCAGACATCTCCTTTTGAATAGTATATTTATCATTTAATTTTTTTATCAAAACATTAGTAGTACTAAAGTGTATTAAAAATGAAGCTCTATTTAAAGAGTAAGAAAGTAAATCATTAGGCAATTTTTCATTCACATAATTATCAGAAATATTATTTGGATTTAAGGCTGTAATACAATTTATTATCAAAATAGGATTTTTTCTATCAGTATAATTATTAAACAATTTATATAATTCTTGCTTTGATTTAATATTATCTTTTTTAGAAACATTAACGATTAAGAAATTAAAATTATTTTTAATTAAAGTTTGCTTAATTACTTTCCCCAGCAAACCTTTTTCTCCTAATAATAATATTTGATACATATTTATAAGAATCCCAATTTCTTTCTCAATTCAATTTTTAAAATTCTATAAAATATCTTTATTAATCTAAATATTGAAGAATAAAACTTAGTGTAGGATCTATTTAAAAGAAATTTTATATCTTTATCACTTAAGTTCTCATGATCAAAAACTAAATCCCATTGGGTAAATTCCTCATAATTTTTAATTTTAATTTTATCCTTGTATTCTGAAAAGATTGGAGTACCAGGATAAGGAGTAAAAACACTAAATTGTAGATAAGTTATAGGTAAACTAATTGCATAATTTATAGTTTTAAGTGCATTTTTAAAATTATCTCCAGGAAATCCAAATATAAACATTGCTTTGACTGATATGCCAAAACTCTCCAAAATCTTTATTGCTTTTAATTGTTGATCAATTGGTGCATTTTGTCTTTTTGATTTTTTTATAGATTCTGGATTAATTGATTCTATTCCTACAAATACAATTCTTAAACCTGCTTTAGACATTATAAAGGCTAATTCTTTATCAATATCTTTTAAATGCAACTCAGCTCCCCAAACAATTTTCAAACCTCTTTCATTTATCAATTTACAAATTTCAATTACCCTTTTCCTATTAATAGTAAATACTGGATCTCTAAAGAGAAAACTCTTAACTTTCATTTTTTTTGTATAAAATTCAATTTGATCTACTAATTTAACTACTGATTCATTCCGCAAATTTCTACCTTGCTGGAGTGGATAGGTACAATAATTAAAACAAGAATATGGGCATCCTCTACTCGCATAGATTGGAAGACTTTGACCGCTACCAAGAAATCCCATTTTTATAGTCTTGTGTTCAATAATCTTCCTCCAACCAGGTAAAGGGAGTTCTTCAATAGGAGTATTATTCTTGTAAGAGGTTAACTTTTTAGCAACTGTATCCAAAGAATAAAGCAAATTTTTATTACCAAATAAAATAGTATCTGGTTCGCCGATTAGTACATTAGCCCCAACGGCTAAATATTTTTCTGGACAAGTGGAAGCAAAAGGGCCAATAACTAAAATTGGTTTACCAAGAATTCGTAATTTTTCAATTGCTTTTAATTCGCTTTCACAAGCGACAATAGAACTGCTTAAAATAAATAGGTCAAAGTCATTTGTGGCATCTTTGATTTCAGTTGTATACACACAATGATTACCTTGATATTCAACAACTCCTAAAGTTGAAGCAAAATATAATGGTGGCCAGAATATTGAGTCTTTTTGATACTTAGCTAATAATTTAGTAAAAAATCCTCCTACATAGTTATTGGCAGTACCAAAACCTCCATTGACATCTTTATTTACTCGATATTCAGCATTTTTATAAATATCAAGAAATAAAATTTTTAGACTTATCATTTATTTCTCAAATCTTTAAGAAATATATGAATATTTTATAAGAGCCAAATATCATTTATTAATTTAATAATTAAATTGTAAAACTTAATAGTAAAATAATATTCTCAATTGAGAATATTTAATTTAAACATAATATCATTACTTGATTTTTATAGAGGAATATCTTAAGTTAATCAAAAATAAGATTTAAAAATATCTTAATTAATTAAATTTCTAATTTGAATTTATACGAAAATCTCAATTATGTAACTTTTGTTTTACCTTCGTTAAATGAACGAAATAATTTAACACCTATTATTAAAGAAATAATCAAATTATCTGAAGGTTTTGAAATAGAAATTATTGTAGTTGATGACAATTCCAAAGATGGTACCCAAAACTTGATAAGAGAATTATCTAGGAAAGATAGAAGAATAAGACTAATAAATAGATATGGAAGGTATGGACTTTCAAGTGCTATAAAAGAGGGCTGTTTAAGTGCAAATGGTGAAATAATTGCAATAATGGATGCAGATGGGCAACATGAGGTTAAAAGCCTTTATCAAGCAATAAATAAACTAATTAAACAAAAATATGATCTTGTAATTGGAAGCAGATTTTTGAGTAATTCCTTAATAAATGGATTAAGTCCTAAACGGGAAAAAGGCTCCTCAATTGCAAATTTTGTTGCGAGATATAGCTTATCTAAGAGATATAGACATCTAACTGACCTTATGAGTGGTTGTATAGTTTTTAATAGAAATAAAGTTATTAAGAATGTTGAAAGAGTAGATGTAAATGGTTTTAAATTTCTGTATGAATTATTATCAGTAAGTAGAGGAATTTTAAATTGCCAAGAAGTACCACTAAATTTTTTAGAAAGAAAATCTGGAGAATCTAAGCTTGATTTTGCTATAGTTTGGGACTTTTATGTTTCTCTAATTCATTCTTTCTTCAAAAGGATAATCCCTAGAAAGGCTATAAGTTTCGCATTTGTTGGCTTTACTGGGGTTATTGTTCAACTATTAGTTTCATACTCACTAATGTGGTTCATCAATATATCTTTTGAAAAAGTGCTTCCTATTGCGGTTATATTTTCTGCTAGCTCCAATTATTTAGTTAATAATTGGTTAACGTTTAGATTTAATAGATTAAAAAATAAGGCACTTTTAATAGGTTTAATAAAATTTCTAATTGTCTCTTCACTCCCAATAATTGCGAATGTTGGTTTGGCCACTAGTTTTTATAATTACATAAGCCCAAATACTCTCTTATCTCAATTTGCTGGAATTATTTTAGTATTTATATGGAATTACGCTGCATCTTCAAGATTTGTATGGAAAAGTTAGAATAATTTTTTAATTATATATATTTTTAGATCTCAGTTTTTCACCTTTGAGTATTTTTTGGCTGTAATCAATTCCATTTATATCAGAAAATTCTTTGTAATGACACTTTACTTTATTACTCATTTCAATCATAGATTTTATTTTACCATTCCCAAAAGAAAATTCAGGTTTAGCTGAAATTGCATAAATTGGGGCACATGGATCATTTGACTGATAAGTAATATCTAAGATATTTATACTTTTAAACCATAAAAATAAATTGATTAAAATCATAGTTGAGATAATTACTTTATTTGTTTTATTAAATTCAAATCCAAAAATAAGTATAAAAAAAGTACTTATAATTCCTATCTGAAGATACATAGGTTCGGCAGGAATACTGAAAAAAACAAACAAATTAATGGAGATAATAATTAGTGCCCCATAAATATGCTTATGTCTAAGAAATTCAAATCTTTTAATAAATAAAAAATTCCTTTGAAAAAAAAATATAATAAGTATAGATTGAATTATTCCAATACTATTTATTATTTTATAAGAAAATCTTGCAATTACTCCAAACAATCCTTGAGAGTAAGGAGGAGATGCTGTTGTAAGCCAGTCAAATGATAAAGAATTAAAGAACCAAACTGGTAAATATGGTAAAAAGCAACAAAAAGAACAAGTTATTAAATAATTAAATTTATTTTTAATTTCAGATTTTTTATCTTGATTTAAGTCCAAAAATATAATTGGCAATAAATAGAGTGCATAAATACATCTACTACCCACTGATAAAGAAAAAAACAATATTGATAAATAATCATTTTTATTTCTTAATTTTAAAAAAGCACCAATAACAAAAAATACTAAACCCCATGAATAATCAATACTATGGGTATTTTCAAATAATAATAGTGGCGAAGTTGAACATAAAGTTAGAAAAAATAGATATTTCTTAAAATCCACTTTTTTTACAAAACAAAATGGAAATAAAACTATTGATAAAAAAAAGAGTAGAAGTGAAAAAGTATTAGATAATTTACTCCCTCCAATCCAGGCTAGGTATCCAATACCAATTTCAGCGATTGGAGATCCTGGTTCTCTGGAAGGAACGTAAACTCCATTATTTACAATATTCAGAAATGTTTTTAACATTGAATAAGCGTCATTGTCATAGCTGTAAGAGGTTATTAAGGCAATAAAAAGGCCAGTTGAAAAGGATATTAAAATGATTAAAATAAGAATTTTATTAATATATAAATTTTTCATGATTTAATTCTCAGTGTATTCATTTAATACAAAATTATTTTTAAAATAATTATTAATAAATTACTATAAACTATAGGTCTGCTTCATTAAATTTTAATTTTTTTTTTTTTTAATTAATGCACAATAAATATCTAATTAAAAATATTTAAAAAGATTAGTCGAGTATAAATTCTTAGATTTTTTTATATAGAATGCGTAATCTAACGCAGTAGAGTAATATAAATCTTGACAGTTTAAATAAATATTTTCAGTAATATCATTAAAACTGTTGTTTTAATTTTAGGGGCCATAGCTCAGCTGGTAGAGCACCTGCATGGCATGCAGGGGGTCAGCGGTTCGAGTCCGCTTGGCTCCATCAAGATATTGCTATTAATA
>MDTE01168716.1_pt1 | contig 18185 bp, 10 predicted proteins | sample 811231 | NCBI WGS metagenome assembly MDTE01 (sample SAMN05326651, study PRJNA326480) | marine metagenome | isolation source: seawater | place: Indian Ocean: Red Sea | collected 2010 | reverse complement strand
GTCTCGGTGCCCTGGTAATGAACATTATCATCCCCCGTCCCGTGGACGATCAATAGCCTGCCTTGAAGCTGATCCGCGAAGTGAATGGGAGAGCCATCACGGAACCCCCTAACATTATCTTTGGGAAGCCCCATGTATCGCTCCTGATAAATGGTATCGTAGAGTCGCTGATTGGGGACGGGTGCGATGGACATGCCAACATGGTAGCGCTCAGGGTACTTGAACATCATGTTCAAGGTCATCGACCCTCCCCCGCTCCACCCCCATATGCCCACCCGTTCGGGATCCAATTGAGGCCGCTGCTGCAGGACCTGGTCAAGGGCGGCAGCCTGATCCTTGGGAGCAAGGATTCCCACCTGCCGGTAAACACTCTTCCGCCAATCCCGTCCCCGCGGCGCAGGCGTCCCCCGATTGTCGACACTCATCACGTAGTAACCCTGCTGAGTATGCATCAGGTGCCAGAGATAACGCTTCCCTCCCCAACGATCCATCACCGTCTGGCCGGCCGGCTCACCATAGACGAAGACCAACAAGGGGTATTTCTTGCCGGCCAATACCTTCGGGGGCGCCATCAACCACCCGTCCAACTCCACGTCATCCCCAATGGGAATGCGGAAGAACTCAACCGGCTTCCGATCGAGTTTTGACCAGGCCTCGAGAAGGTCTGAGTTGTCCGTCAACAACCGCAGCACCTCATGCGTCGGCAACCGGACCAGATCACGGATCACCGGCTGATTGGCAGAGGAGTAGGTATGAATGGCAAACCGACCATCGGGCGACATCTGATAGTGATGAACGCCGGACTCATCCCTCGGCGTCACACGTTCCGCGGCCCCTCCTGTCAACGGCACCTGATAGAGGTATCGTTGCGTCGGACGGTCGGGGGAAGCAATAAAGTAAACGCGTCCCGCCTTCTCATCGACGCCTTCAAGGGAGATGACATCGTATTCCCCGGGCGTCAGCAACTGAAAGGTCTTTCCATCGCGATCGGCAAGATAGAGATGCCTCCAACCATCTCGCTCACTCACCCAGAGAAAATGGATTCCATCCTCGAGCCATCGAAGGGGTTTGACTTCCTCAACCCATGCCTGATCCCGATCCGTCAAGACCGTCTCCACGGCTCCCTGGCTCACGTCTCCCACGAGCAAACGGTTGGTGTTCTGAAGGCGATTCAACTGCTGCATCACCACGTTCTTTGAATCCTCCGTCCAATTCAAGTACGCCAAATAGTGGTTTCTGGGGTCCCCGGGAACATTCATCCAACGGGTCTTGCTCCCCTCGGCCGACACCACGCCGACGCGACAAGCCGGGTTTTTCTCGCCCACCTTTGGATAGGGAATCGGGATGAGCTTCGGATAAAGACCGGCGCTGTTATCGATCAAGTGGAATACGCCAACTCCCGAGGTATTGATTTGCCAATAAGCGATTCGAGTTCCATCGGGACTCCATCGGTAACCGTCCCGGAGCCGGAATTCTTCCTCATAGACCCAATCGAATGTCCCATTGATGAGGTGGTCCGACCCGTCATCCGTCAGCTGGACGATCCTTCCTTCCTTCCAGTCCTCGACGTATAGATTCCGCTCCTTGACATAGGCCACCCGATGATCCACTGGCGAGAATTTTGCAAACATCAGCGTTGAAGGAAGCGCTTCCCCACCGAGCTGACGCAATTCGTGACTGGTCACGTCAAAAATCCAATAGTCACCCCGGGTATTGGCCCGCCAGACCCTCCGGCTGTTGGTAAATATGAGAAGATAGGCACCATCGTGCGACCAGGAGTAGTCGTCAATGGACAAGGGTTTGGTTTCACCGCTCGGGATCAAATGGCGCGAATGGACCAACACCCTTCCCTCGGTCTCCCCCGGGGTATACCGCACAAAGTCTCGCCCCCCGGCTTCGCCTTCAGAGGCTTCAACAATCACATAGCCACTACTATCCGGCAACCAACGGGCGGGTCCGAAGGATTCCTCGGAAAAATCGTCTTCCTGAAAAATCCGTTCCAAACTCAGCTTGGATTCGTCCGTTCCCTCTTCAGCAGTCCAAGCGACAGTCCAAGCGCTCACCTGGCTGATCGAAACAGCAGCAACAAGCCCAACCCGGATCGCACGGATCATGCGCCATTCCCTCTTCCCTTGCATCATGCTCTTCATCTATGCCGACATAGTAAAACCCAACCCTCTCGTGTCAATCCAAGCGCCGGAAGGACTGATTCTTCCTTGGTGATTGTGTGTCGTTCCGATCCCTGGCTAAACTGAGGCCGAATCAAACAGGACGACATTCCTCCGAAAATGACGCATCGCATACAGGCCCCTTCCCTCAAACGCTGGCTGCAAGAACACTTCTCCAACCGGGGACTGACCTTGATTGCCATGCTGCTCGCGGGCATCTCCACCGACCTCAAGGTTGGAGCGGACACCTTTGTCTTCCTGTCGGAGGCAGGAGAGCAACAGATTGTGACCTACCGTCATAACGAACAAAATGGGCAGCTGACCCGGACCAGCGAGATGGCGACTGAAGGCGAGCCGGGATTCCTGGCCGCCAATCGAAACGGCACCCGACTCTTCGCAGCCTACCGGTCCACAGGCGATCTCACCAGCTACCAGATCGATCCGAAAACGGGAGCGTTAAACCTCATTTCAAAGGTGCCGGCAGGAGCCGACCCCGCCTACGTGGCGCTTGACCGAAGCGAATCATTCTTGATGTCGGCCTACTATCGAGCCGGCAAGGTGGGCCTCCACCGAATTGGATCTCGAGGGGAACTCAGCGCTGAATCCGTTCATTGGTCCCGGACCAACTTGAAGGCCCACGCCATTCTCACCGATCCCGGCAATCAATGGGCTCTCGCGCCGCATACCGGGCCGAACGCCGTTTACATTTTTTCAATGGATGCAGAAGAGGGCACCCTTCTCCCCAGCGCACCGCCGCTGACCTACACAGGAACCCTGACAGGCCCCCGACATCTTCAATTTCATCCCTCTCTCAAGCGGGTCTATTTCAACTACGAGCAAGGAAGCGCGGTGGCCGTGTTTGAATTCGACGACGACGTCGGCCAGATTCGCCCTCTGCAAACGCTGAGCACCCTTCCGTCAACCCATCTCACCCGGAATTCCTGCGCCGACCTCGAGATCACCCCCGACGGCCGTTTCCTCTACTCGGCAAATCGGGGCCACGACAGCATTGCCGGATTCAGAATTCACGAAACATCAGGCAAGCTAGAGATGATCGCCACGACGCCGACCGAAAAAACGCCCCGTTGCTTGACCATCACCGACTCGGGAGCTTGGTTGATCGCCGCCGGGCAAGACTCCGACCACCTCCAATCCTATCGCATCCACCCCCAATCAGGCACCCTCGATTCCGTTGGGCGTCTTGCCTGTGGTCGTCTGCCCTGGGCGCTTCTGGCGGTAACGCCCCGATCCCTGTAAGGATTCTTGACCGGGCAACCACTCCAGCGGCGAGAGAGGGAATGATTGACGAACCCTTCATTCGCAATTTCGGGATCATGGTCATCGCGGCGGCAGGGTTTGCCTTGCTGGCTCGACAACTCCGTATTCCCACCATCGTCGGATATCTCCTGGCCGGGGTCTTTCTCGGCCCCCTGACTCAAATCGTGGGTGATGCCGATGCCGTCGCCATGATTTCGGAGCTCGGAATCGTCCTTCTCCTTTTTCTGGTGGGCCTTGAGCTGAATGTGGCCAAGATCCGTCACTTGGGCGCGGTGGCTCTGCTCGCCGGACTTGGTCAGATCGTCGTCACCCTCATTCTCGGCCTCGGTTGCTGTCTCCTGCTCGGATTCGACCTCACCACGGCCATCATTGTCGGGACGGCGCTGACCTTCAGCAGCACGGTGGTGGTGGTCAAAGTCCTGACGGAGAAAAAAGAGCTCGATTCCCTTCACGGTCGAATCGGAATCGGTGTACTCCTGGTGCAGGATCTCGTTGCGATCCTGCTCCTCACCGTTCTCAATGAACTCGAGGCCGACGCTGCGTTTTCGCTCAGCAACACGCTCCGGAATACAACCCTGGCAATCACCGGAATGATCCTGCTTCTGGCCCTCTCGCTGGCGGCGGCCCGATTCCTCCTTCTCGGCCTACTGACATGGGCCAGCACTTATCCCGGAATGCTCTTCATTTGGAGTCTCTGCTGGTGCTTCATCCTCGTCCAAATCGCCCACTGGTTTCACCTGTCCCACGAAATCGGAGCGTTCTTGGCCGGTCTGAGCCTCGCTCAACTCCCTTTCAATCACGAGCTGAGGCGTCGAGTCCATCCGTTGATGAATTTCTTCATCGCCATCTTCTTCACCTCGCTTGGCATTCACCTGGATCTCGCCCTTCCGCTTCGCGACTATCTCATCGCCCTCATTCTCAGTGCTTTCGTGTTGGGCGGTAAACTGACCGTGGTCATGGCGACCACCAGTCGATTGCAGATCGACGAAAAAAGCGCTTTTTATTCAGCGGCACTCCTCTGTCAAATCAGCGAATTCTCTCTCATTTTCGCCTCGCTGGCCTTCGCCAAAGGCCTCCTCAACGAATCCAATCTCTCGATCATCGGATTGACCGGACTGGTGACCATTTCGCTTTCGGCTTACATCATTCAATACAAGATCCCGATCTACCGGGCCACCAAGCGGCGGCGCTGGCTAACCGCGTTCGGCGCTCGTGAAGAAAAGACGGCACCAGCACCCAACTCGTTTCTTCAACAGCATATCATCTTGGTCGGAGTCAACTCCATGGGACAACAGATCGCCAACCAGTTGACCGACCTTGGGGAACGAGTGCTGGCAATCGATACCAATCCCAAACGGCTGGCAAACCTTCCCTGCCAAACATTGGTCGGGAACGCGGAGGACTGGGCACTCCTAGAAGAAGCTAATCTGCCACAAGCCAAACTGCTCGTCTCGGCGCTCCACATCGAGGATACGAATGACCTCCTTGCTTATCGATGCCGGCAACTTCAAGTTCCATGCGCCATTCACGCCGTCGACCTGGAGGAAACCAATAATCTGCTGGAGATGGATGTCACCTATCTCATGATTCCCAAGGTCGATGGCATCAAACTGCAGAATGAAAAGCTAAAGGAACTCGACCTCCTGCCCTCATGACAGCCATCACCGTCCTTCTGTTCATCGCCGCGGCAGGCTTCGGGGTCGCCCGTCGATTTCAAATCCCCGTCATTCCATTCTTGATTTTCGGCGGGCTATCCGTGTCAGCGTGGATTCCACAAGAAAATGCCGTCGATCTCCAAAAAGCCCTTGAGCTCGGCTTGACATTTCTGGTCTTCGCCTCCGGCATCGAGCTGAACCCCCAACGTTTTGGGCACCACAAGAAGGCGGTGGTCTGGGTAGGCGTGCTGCAATTCGCCGCCGCGGCAACCATCGGGTTCCTCATGGCAAGGGCGTTGGGATTCGACACCAAACCGGCGCTCTACCTGGCCTTTGCGATTTCCACCAGTTCCACGCTGGTTGTCGTTCGTCTCCTCAGCCAAGGACGGCAGATGGCCGAACCATTCGGCCGACTCGTTGTCGGCGTCTTACTCTTCCAAGACCTCTTGATGATCTTACTGATCATCGTCTTCGCCCGTCTTCCCGAGGGTGGCCTCGCCGTGCTTAAAGGAATCGGCGGCACGATGGGTTTGGCGGGTCTTGCCCTGGCCAGTCAGCGATGGTTCGTCTCCTGGCTCATCATTCGCAAGAAACGAGAAAGCGAATTACTCCTGTCGATGATTCTCGCTCAACTGTTCGTCTTCACCGGCCTGGCGCATGCCCTGAACTTGCCGACCGTCGCCGGGGCATTTGCAGCGGGCCTAGCCCTCAGTTCCTTTCCGGTGAACGGAGTGGTCCGTGCCTTGTTATCCTCGTTGAACGATTTCTTCCTCGCCATCTTCTTCACCGCCCTCGGGGCCTTTGTGGGGATTCCAGACAACCCCACGATTCTGCTCAAAGGAGTTTTCCTCGGGCTCATCCTGATTTCGATCACGCCGCCCATCGTCGCCCTTGTCGCGGAACGGTTTGGGCTCTCTTCGCGTAACGCCATCGAGGCGGGCATCCTCCTCGCGCAGAGCAGTGAGTTTTCGCTGGTATTGGGGATCACCGGCCATATCACCCTGGGCGAAATCTCACGGGACGTCCTCGCCATCATCGCCTGGGTCGCCGCCTTCACCATGACTTTCACCCCGCTGCTCGCAAACGACCGAATCACCCGATGGCTGCTCCTGTTTCACCCTGGACAACGCAAGAGTCGGGAAGCCGTCGGCGTCCGCGATCATATCCTCATCCTTGGCTTTGGAACGGGAGGCATGTGGGTCATCAAGCCCCTTTTGGCCGCGGGTCATTCGGTGCTCGTCGTTGATGACGACGCGATGGTCATCGAACATCTCCAGCAAGCAAATGTGCCCTGCATCCGAGGCGATGGATCGGATCTCGCCACCCTCCGCGACGCCGGAATCGAACAGGCCAAGCTGGTCGTCTCCTCGATGCGGCGCGCCAATGAAGCGAGGACTGCCTTGGCAGCTTGCCCCGGTATTCCCGTCATCGTGAGGGTGTTTGAGGCCCAAGATGCCGGAATCGTGACAGAATTAGGGGGGATTCCCATCCTGAATTCCGAGGCATCGACGACAAAGTTCATGGAATGGTTCACCCAGGCGGGCCAAATCAACCCGGCCCGGCCAAATTAGCACAAAAAACATCGATTGTTCATTTGCGGATTCGTTGAATCATCGGATACTCCTTACATGGATCCACGCTTGTTCCAAGTCCTTCACGTTCTGGGCGCCATCGTCCTGGTCGCAATGACCTTTGCCGCCTTTGCTCACCCCGTTGAAGCACAACGTCGGAAAGTGCTTTCGGCCTCAGGCGTCGCGAGTCTGATCACCGTCATTGCCGGGTTTGGGCTGGCCGGCCTCTTGAAATACGGTTTCCCGGTGTGGATCATCATCAAGATTGTGTGTTGGCTGGGACTCTCAGGAATCGCTGGCATGGTTTACCGGAAGCCAGAAAAAGTCCCCCTGTTTGCCGGAATCACGGTGGCCCTGGTCATCGTCGCTCTCACCATGGTCTACTTCCGGCCTTTCGGGGGAAGCCTGCCCACCGTGGCCGAATAAACCCTCTCGCGCATCCCAGATCCAGGGAGGGGCACACCCCTCTCCAGTCGCAGATCACCGCCCCATGCTCGGTCTTCCAATTGGGCGGGGCAGTTCAACGCCGGGATCATTGGTCACAGTCTGGAAATCAGACCGGGGCTCCTTCCATCGAGCCATTGTCGAAGAGGCTCTCCCGAGCCTTCAATAACGCCTCCAAAGAGACGGGACAAAAAGGACCAGTAAGGCATAAAACTCCAACCGTCCAAGAACCATCAGGAAGGACAAGAATATCTTGGTGATCCCGTAAAGATCGCCATAGTGATTGGTCGGTCCGACATCCCCCAATGCAGGACCAATGTTGAAGAGCGTGGCCACGACTGCCGAGACACAAGTGCGAAGATCGTGTTGAGGTTGGAGCAATGTGACCACCACGCTTCCCACCAAGACCGATATCCCAGCAACGCCAATGAGGAAAAGGGTATCGATTCGGAAGCGATCGGAAACCGAGTTCCCGTTCAGCCGAAGTTGCAATACTTGGTTGGGACGAAAGCCCGTCCGAAGTTGAAAATGAATGATTTTGAAAAACAAAATGAAGCGTCCGACCTTGAGTCCTCCGGAGGTCGAACCCGCACACCCTCCCACCACCATCAAAACCACTAAAAGCATGACAGAGAAGGCAGGCCACTGATCAAAGTCTGCCGTGGAAAAACCCGTCGTGGTCATGATGGCAACCACCTGAAACAAGGCGTCTCGAAAACTCCTCTGCCATCCACCATACTCTCCTCCCAGGGCCAGATTCGCTCCAATCATGAGGGTCACACACGCCAAGACGAGCAACAACACCCTACTCGCCTCGTCTTGCCGCCAGCGATCCCACTGAGCCCTAACAAGCCATGCGTAAAGCATGAAATTGATGGCCCCCAAAACCATGAAGACAATGATCCAAAGTTCGATTGCCAAACTATCGAAATGCCCGATGCTCGTGTTGTAGGTACTGAACCCACCAGTAGCCACCGTGGTAAAGGTGTGGCACACGGCATCGAAATTGCCCATCCCTAAAAGACGAAGACCAAGGAAACAGAGGAGCGACATCCCGAGGTAAATCCCCCAGAGTTGAAGCGAGATCCACTGGATTCTCGGACTCAGGCCTTCGGTTTCAAAGGTGGACGACTCGTGGCGAAACAGAGCCTTACTCCCCGCGCCGAACGAGGAGAGCAAGGCAACGAACAAGACCAGAATCCCCATTCCACCCAACCATTGGGTCAGGGCTCGCCACAACAACAAACTTCTCGGCAACGACTCGACATCAGCAATGACGGTGGCCCCCGTCGCCGTAAATCCTGAAACCGATTCGAAGAGGCTGTTGGCAAGCCCCATTCGGGGCTCGCACAGAAAATAGGGAAGCGACCCGAATACCGTGCAAAAAACCCAACCCAACCCGACCACGGATACGGATTCTCGCCGAAGGAGTTCATTTCCAGCACCACGCCCCAGAGCCAACAAGGTCAGCCCCGACACCAGGGCAAAGCCAATTGAGATGGCAAACGCCTCGATCGCGTCAATGCCTTCAGTTGACTCCGATTGCCAGATGGAAAAACCCAAACAAAAGAGCTGGGATACAGCCAAAAAGAGAAGGAGAAAGCCGATGAGCTTACTTAAGATTTTGACATTCATAGTGCCGTCACGAACACCAGCGCCTCGTGATCCCACTCGATCCCCCTGGCGTATACGGCGCAAGCGGTGCCTGACACAACCGACGTCCGCGAACCTAGACACCCCCGCATTGCAATTCAAGAAAAGAGACGCTCATTTCAAGAGGGCCTTCGCCCCACCCCTCCATCCAAAGAGTCCCGATCCATCACTCCCTTGAAGGTCTTAGAGACAAGGAGAAGTGAGACTTTCCATTCCGCCCGCGATGGAATACGGTTCTTCTACTATGATGACCAGCCCCCCCGTTTCGCGACGCAAGTTTATTAAACAGACCAGCTCCGCCCTCTTGGCAAGCAGCCTCTTGGATCAACCAGTTTCGTCTCAGAACACTCCTGACTACTCACCCCATCAAATGACCCTTGACCTCACCCCGCGCGCGATCGGTGTCAACACCAACCAGCTTCTTTCCCTCAATGCCTTGGCGACCAAACATGGTTTTACTTCGGTCGCGCCCCCCCTCGGCCAACTGGCTGAACTGAGTGATTCCCAACTGGGTGAGCTTCTGGCTCAGATGAAGGAGCAGGGCATCACTTGGGGAACGGCCGGTTGCCCGGTATCCGTCCTCAGTGCCCCATCTCAATACGAGAGCCAGTTGGCTCGTCTCCCTGCGCTCGCCAGGAGCCTGGCAAAGGCGGGAGGGACCCGAGTCAATACCTATATCTCACCCAGTAGTGCCTCCATGACTTACATGACCAATTTCCAACTCTGGTCCAAACGACTTCGGCAGATCGCCGCCATCCTCAAGGATCACGGCCAACGGCTCGGACTCGAGTATATCGGAACCCACACCCTGCTCATTCGACGGAAATACCCGTTCATCCATACCATGGCAGAAACAAAAGATCTCATCGACGACACCGGGGCAAGCAATATTGGATTCGTGCTGGATAGTTGGCACTGGTGGCAGGCCGGGGATCGCGCAGAAGATATCTTGACACTCAAGGGTGAGGAGATCATCGCCGTCGACTTAAACGACGCTCCCCGGGACAAGCCAAAACGAGAACAACTCGACAACCAGCGAGAGCTCCCCATGGCAACCGGGGTGATCGACACTCGATCCTTTCTCAGCGCCATCAACCAAACCGGCTTCGACGGCCCCGTCCGGGCAGAACCGTTCAATGCGCCTCTGAACCGTATGGATGATGAAGCCGCCTGCGCGATGACATCAGCGGCGCTGAAGAAAGCCTTCGCCTTGCTGGGTTGAAGACGGGGCTCCTTAAAGAGCCGTCTTCACCGTAAAGCTCGACCTGACCAAAGCACTCCATTCTCCATCGAGCCAGGCACGGGCCCGCAACTCGAGGTCTTGTTGGAATCGAATCGGTTCCCGATACTCACTCGCCCGTCGAGCAACCTCGCCCCCGAGTTGCCTCGGGTCGCTTCCATCGGTGGTGTAATAGATCTTCCCCGAGGGGGCCTCGAGCGACAGCAGGGAACCTGCCTTCACCTCCCCGGCGTCCCGACTCAAAACCGGCGGATCAATATCGGGAATCAGCCCTTGCCGGAATAACTGCCCGAGAACAACATCACTTCGTCTGGGAATATACTCATCGGCGATCCGCTGCATCTCCGGACGCCAGTGATCATCCCGATTCATTGATCCGGATCGTCCCGACGAATCCCCCCACCGCGCCGATTCACAGACCACTGCCGACTCGATCTGCTTCGCCCGCTCGAGAAATCGCTTTCGGACCGACCTGGCGGTCAACGCGCCGTTTTTGTAGAAGCGCTGGTAAGCCAAATCCCCCACGAGCATTCGGAATTCGGTATTCTCAAGACATTGCTGCCAAATCCACTGGGGATTACTGGTCCCGAAATCATCCCCGGCTGGAAACGGTCCGGTCCGGTCCTCGTTGACATCCAAGAGGGTATGCTCCGCATCCCACACGAAGAAACGGAATCCCTGATTGCCCTTCCGATTCCGAATTCCATACCAGTTGTTCGGAGCCCGATTCCCCATAAACTCGCTGATTGGGGCGTCAAGATTTCCGCCGTAAAAGATGACAAACATGTAATCGATCAAGTTTTCCGGATCAAGCAGCACCTCGCCTGAATCCTTCAGCGTCCCATCGGCGTTTCGTCCCAACAAGCCTTGATAAGCCTCATCCGAGGCGAGCCCCCCCTTGGCTTGCTCCCACAGCCGCCGCCACGCATCCAGGTCGCCGTCGGTCGCCATGATGGCCAAGCCTCCTCCGCGATCCCCTCGTTTGATCACATCGAAATTTGATTTTTTCCCCCCAAAGTAGGTTGCTCCGTAGGACGCCTCGGGACGCTCGCACGTATCGAAGAGTCCCCAATAGTGCCCGTTAATATACAAGTGGCAGTACTCTCCTCTGGCAGACGGTTGCCCCAGGGCCGCCTGAAGGTCTCGATTAAACTGGTCCCGCATGAAGACCGCCCGCGAATCCCCGCTCATGCTCCATGAGTAATTCTGGAAGGTTCGAAGGTCCAGATTATCAAAGGTTTGGGCCCCCGCTTCACCAAAGAGCGGGTAGGCCAACTTTGACGGGCCATACACGTCTCGAAAGAAAAGCCGGAGCGCGTGCTTCGGATTGCCGGGATTGCGACTGAACCCTCCCCGAATTCTAATCCCGCAATTGATTTGAAATCCCTCCGTCCCGTCAGTGAGAAAATACTCGATCGAACAGGGCCGTTCCCAAGCCCGGCCATCCTGTTGAGGGTTGGCATAGATTCCGGTGTCTGAGTCAAAGAGGTCATCCATCTCCATGACAATGGAAAACGACGGCAGGGACCGGAGCCCGGCAATCAACTCGTCCCGATATCGGGGATCATCGACCACCTTCGGGTCCATTCCATAATCCACCCGGTTCCCCCCCCAGTGATAAGGAAACCCAATCGGCGGCAACCCGTCGAGTGACTGTCGAGCCACATCCGCAGGAAAGATATAGGACTGCGTTTTCACTGGAGAGGGCCGATGCTGGGGCTTGAACGCCGCCGCCATCACCACCGTCGTTTGCTCGATCATCATGGGCCCACGATAGGGTTGGCCCCGTTCCGGTGTGGGTTGGGTCCCATCAGTGGTGAAGTAGATTCTGGCATCAGGCGTCCGACTGCTCATCCGCAATTCGAAGGGTTCACTGAAGAAACCTCGATCCTGGCTGAACTGAACACGGGTCACATCGGCCACCAGATTGACCGAATTGGGCCGACCAGGAGTTGCCTCCAAGAGGAAGTCTCGTTGCGATTCCAATGGCTGATCCATGGACCAATTCGAGACCAACCCGTAAGTCACATCCTTCCTCTGTTTGGGATACGGACCTCCAATCCGATCCACCAGGGTGGTTCCATCGCGTCCCACCAACATGAGGTTTTCCCCTTCCGCGGCCAACCCAAAGTTGGCATGCCACTCCAATTCAGAAAGGGGCTCCTTGCCCGACGCAAAGATCACAAGGTATTCACCCTGACCCATCACGATCTCCGGAAGGGGCCATTTCCGCAACGTCTCTGGGTCGTCGGTCAGGTAACATCCTTCCAGTTGCACGGGCTCCTCTCCGTGGTTGAAGAGTTCGATCCAATCGCAATAGTCCCCGTCTCGGTCCATCAAGAGGGAGTCGTTTACGGCAGAAAACTCCGTAATGACGACGGTCACCGGACCGTTGGGATCCGCCACCCGTTCCACCACTGTTTCCCCGGGCTCGGTCGACTCCGAACAGGCTGTCAAGAGAAGGGCGACCCCAAGACCCAACCATGGCTTCCAATGAAACTGTGTCATGAAACCCTGAGGCAACGACATTGATCGATTCATGCTTGGACCGAATCCCATCAGCGGATCCTGGAATCTGACAAAACCTAGCGATTCGATTTCCGGATCAAATCCAACTCCTCACGGCTTGCCTTGCCGTCCCCATCCCGATCAAACTCCAGCCAGCGAGCCTGGCCCTCGGAAGCCCCCCTCCCATAACGGCCGCGACGACCTCTCTGTATTCCTCCGACCTGCATCGCGATAAAGCGATCAAACCCCTGAAATTCTCCCTTCTCGAAATCGCTCTTCAACGCACTCTTTTCCGATGAGTCCAAATGACCGCTCCCATCCGAATCATACTGCTTCCTCATTCGCTCTTGCTCGCCCATGAAGGCAGCGCTCTGTTCTCCTCGATCCAGCTCGCCATCCCCGTTCGTGTCGTAGCGCTCGATCCACTCAGGCGGCGGTCTGAACCCTCGTCGGCCCCTTCCGCGCCCCTGGTCCCGGGTCCGACGCTTGGCGGCCTGGCGCATGGCTTCCCTCTCCGCTGAGTCCAATCGACCGTTTCCATCAAGATCGTGCTCCGCCACCAATGCGGCCCGCACCTCTTGGAACGCCTTTCCCGGGGCGGCACCAAGCAAGGGACTGACCCAGGTCGCGAGCAACATCAGCCAAAGGGGCATCGGGATGAAGCCCACCCCTTCCCTATCGTTTTGTCTCATTACCATTTCCTCATCCCCTCATGATCGCGTCTCAACCGAACCGTTGTCTTTCACCTCGATGAAGGGGTTTTACTATAAGGACCCAAGTTTCCTGGCATTGAGACGAAAGGCAACCCATTTCTGTTGCCCAACGGTAACAGAAAACGGGTGCGTCCCTGCCGGATTGACGCTGTTGTAATTGGGTTGCCAGAGACACCTTCGTGCGCCATTGTAACCATCAGATCCAGAATCCATCAGGCGCTTGAAGTCACTATGCTCGAACTATTCCATCCAGCAATTCACCCCATTGATGGCGGGCGCTCGCGTCGCTCCTTTCTGCAAGCGGGAGCCCTTGCCCTCGGGGGGCTTACGCTGCCAGACTTGCTTAAGGCCAAGGAGGACGCCCAATCGACGGGCGGCTATCTGAAGGACAAATCGGTCGTCTTTGTCTTCATGCATGGAGGGCCTCCTCAAACGGAAACGTTTGACCCGAAAATGAACGCGCCCAGCGGGATTCGAAGTGCCATCGGCGAGATTCCAACCACGCTCCCCGGAATCACATTCGGATCGGCGCTCCCGAAGCTCGCCAAGCGGGCACATCAGATGGCCGTGGTGAGATCCTTCCAAACGGGCGATCAAATCCACGATATCAAACCCATTGTTGGAAAGGAATCGCTGCAGGCGAATCTGGGTTCGCTCTATGCCCGCGTCGCCGGCACCCATCGACCGGCAACCGGAGTGCCCACCAACGTTGCCCTGTTTCCCAGAGCGGTCGATTCCGAGGCCATGCCCTCCGTTCGGCTCTTCGGCGACTTTGATGCCTCAGGCACACTGGGGCAGGCCTATGCCCCGCTGGTGGCGGGATCGGATGGAGGTGTTCAAGCAGACATGCAGCTGGCCATCGCCCAGGAACGCCTTCACGACCGCCGCCAGCTATTGGGCCGCTTGAACCAGCTTCGACGCCAATTCGAGGATCCCCGTCGCACTCAGGGTCTTGACCCGTTCCAAGCGCAAGCCTTCGATACGATTCTCGGAGGAGCGGCGCAGGCCTTCGATCTCAACCAGGAATCCCCAAAGACCATCGCCCGCTATGACACCCGGGGTCTGGTTCCGCTGGGCAGCATCGATCATCGCTGGAACAACCACCCACGTTACCGAGACCACGTACAAACGCTGGGGCACTTGATGCTAATGGCACGCCGACTCTGCGAGGCCGGTGTTGGTTTCGTCACGGTGACCACCAATTTCGTCTGGGACATGCATGCCGATGCGAACAATGCCACGGTTGAAGAAGGGATGTACTACTGTGCCACCCCATTTGATCACGCTATCGCTGCCTTTCTCGATGACGTCAAGGAGCGGGGCTTGAGCGAAAAGATCCTTCTGGTGTGTTGCGGCGAAATGGGGCGCACACCGCGAATCAACAAGAACGGGGGGCGGGATCATTGGGGTGATCTTGCGCCACTGATGATTGCGGGAGGCGGACTCAAGATGGGTCAGGTGATCGGTCAATCCAATCGCGATGCCTCCGAGCCCTCGTCCACACCAATCACTCAACAAGATCTCATCGCCACCATCATGCACACCCTCCTCGACACGGGGGAAGTCCGCACCCAACCCGGGGTTCCCCGAGACGTGATCTCGGCAGTGACCGGGGGATCCCCCATTTCCGAGCTGGTTTGATTGGGTTGCTAAGGCCCGGATCCCTAAGCATTCACTGATCGTTTCTGAACCGATTTTTTCCAACCGTTTTTCGCCTCACCGCGATAAAACCCGGATCGATTCATAGCGACTCCAACCCACCCCTCCTCACTCTAACAGTTACCTTCCATCCGAGAACGCTCCGAGAACCGTATGAAGTCCACGGCCCTGGTCATTGCCTCGTCCCTCACGCTCAACCTCATCCTCGCCTTCGCGCTTTTCACCTCCCGGAGACCGCAACCGACCCGCACGGAAGCCGAGCCTCCTGGCCCCGAGACCGATACCGGGGCACTCCTCATACAATCCCCCAAGCCGTCCGATCCGGCGGCCAACACAGGGGTCCCCATTCAAACCTTCAGTTGGCAATCGGTAGAATCCCAGGACTACCTCACCTACATCGAGAACCTGCGATCCATCGGATGTCCCGAGGAAACCATCCGGGACATCATCACCGCCGACGTCAACAAGCTATACGAACAACGCTGGAAAGAGGCGAAAGAGGAGATGGGGGCAACCCGATTCGAGTATTGGAAGGGCAACGCCATGTTCGGGATGAATTCCAATCAACGAAAAGCCTACAAACAAATCGATGACGAGAGACGTGCTGCCCTGAAATCCCTCCTCGGTCAGAACGTGCCACGCCGAATGAGTGATCTGGCGGCGATGTTTGATCCATACGAATCGATGCTCGGGTTTCTCCCCGAATCCAAACGAACGGCGATTATCGAGCTCCAGCAACAGATGGGAGAACGGATGATGGACGCTGCCCAGGAGGGGAATCAACTGGATCCGGCCGACATGAAAAAGGTTGAAGACGAACAAAAGGAGGCCCTTGCCAAACTCCTGACCCGCGAGGAGCTTCTGGAATACAATCTCAGGATGTCCAACTCATCCCATATGCTGCGATCGGAATTGGGGACATTCGAAGTCACCGAACAGGAGTTCCGCGACCTATACGCCCTCCGGGAGGCCTTCGATGAGGAATACGGCACCTTTGGTCCAACAGACGACCACGATGCCCAAGAATGGCATGCCAACCGATCGGCGGGAGAGCAAGACCTGAAGACTGCCTACGAAGAGGTCTTGGGGGACGATCGCTATCGCCAGTTCAAACACGAGCAAACCCTTCGAGGCTCAAGTCTGCGAAAGGTCGCTAAGGAATTCGATCTTCCCCGGGAGGAAGTCTACCAGATCTTCGAAGTGACGGATGTGGCGCAAGAGGCAGCGCAACAAATCCGTCGTGACGACTCCCTTTCCGAGGCAGACCGGCAATCGGCCCTCGATCGGATCCGAGCGGAAACGGAATCGGAAGTGACACGAGTGATCGGCGATGAGGCCGCCCGGTCCTACATCGACCAGGGAAGCCGTATCCGAAATCTGAACCAAAGGGGTGCTGCCCCAAACGTAACGTCCTCCAAGAGGATCACGGCCCCGGCCATCAGGGTAGGCCCGTAGCGGGCCAACCCAATCCTCCCGAGCGGGAACCCTCATTCGAATTTCAATCACGCAGCCCGAGGCTCTTTCATTTCGCCAATGACCTTGTCCTCCATGGCGTTTTGAAACATCCTCTTTCAGTCACGATGTGACCATCGCCCGCTGACTGGGAATGCGAAATCCGTTGCGATCTCAGCCTCAAAAAAAGGCCAGTATCAAATGACATCCCACGCACTTTGGTTCCCTCATCGTTTCTCTCTGGTTTCCTTGCTCCTGATTTCATTGGTGAATCAGGTCTTCGGGCAATCCGATCTCAAGATCAAGCCCGCCCGGGACGAGAACGGCTATCAGCTAAATTGGAATCTCGACGGGCACCTCGAACCCCACTACCAGCTTCAACGCAGTTTCGACCTGAAACATTGGGAAACACTGGTCGACATCGATCTCCGGCGAACGGCTCCGAAAGCCCCTCCCACCCACTACACGGACCGCGACGGAGAACCGGTCAGCTTCTACCGTCTCATTGCCCGGCAGACCGCGATCGCCATGGTGACCAGCGCGGCTAGCGGGGCGGAACTTTATGGCTTTTCCGAGGAACTCGCGCGACGCCTGGACGCGTTGGGGGAGATCACCGTGACCGAGTTTCTCGAACGCTATCACGACCCGGATCATCTGCTCTCGGAGATCAGCTACGACCCGACCGACGCCCAGTTCTGGAAGGAATTCAACCGTCCTCCCGGAAAGCGAGATCCTGCGCTTGCCCCCTTCATCCCCCACGAGGGCCGACTGACGGACTTCCGTCTCGATGACCAGGAACTAAACGCCTTTAAGCAGAACGGCTTTGTCGTCACGGGCCGGTTGGGACACCACAGTTTTGCCGACTCCTACTACAGAATCTTTTCCGACGACCTCCCGGTCTTCATCACGCTCGATTCCGTCCTCAATGCGTGGCACCACAACTACCGATCGATTCTCGCCGAACTGGAGGAACTGATCCTTTCCGACCAATTCTACGCCATCATTCATTCGATGCGGGAACAGTTGCCCGAACTCGCCAACATCACCTCGGAAGCGCTCACCCCCAGCCTGCATGATGCCGACCTCTATCTGACCATCATCCTGTCACTTTTTAGCGGCCCCACGATCCCAAGCATTCTGGGTCAATCCGATGCCAAAATTGCCCGAATCCTGGCCTTGATTCAGCAAGGAGGTCTCCATTCTCTTTCCCTCTTCGGACGCACCGAGCCTGAGCTCACCGATTTTTCCCAATTCAAGCCTCGCGGGCACTATACGCGATCCAAAGTCCTCCGCCGCTACTTTCAAGCGGCCATGTGGTGTGGCCGAATCGATCTTCGTGTGGCCGGACCCAAAGAACGGGCCTCAACCCGTGAACTCGGAACGGCCATGCTTCTTCGGGAGGCCATGCTTCGAGCCGGTCAACTGGAGGCCTGGAACCAGTTTGATCGCATCATCGGGATGCTCGCGGGTGTCAGCGATTCGATGACCGTGACTCAACTCGGCAGCGTCCTCAAGGCAGCCAAGCTGGAGAACGTCTCCCAGGTTAACTCCCTCTCTCAGTTAGGTCAGTTGCAGGAACAAATCGAATCAGGACAACTGGGGGTCCAGGCCATCACCTCCCACGGGTTTTTCGCCTCGCCCGGAGGCCCCCCATTGAAGCTGCCCCGATCCTTTACGCTATTTGGCCAGCGCTTCGTCATGGACAGTTGGGCTCTGAGTCACCTGGTCTTCGATCGCATTTTCCGTGATAAGCAAAAACTGAGGAGGCGATTACCGAGCGCTGTCGATATGGCCTTCACCGTTCTTGGCAACCGATCAACCGCGGACCTCCTGGCCAACCGAAT
>MDTE01079363.1_pt1 | contig 18188 bp, 31 predicted proteins | sample 811231 | NCBI WGS metagenome assembly MDTE01 (sample SAMN05326651, study PRJNA326480) | marine metagenome | isolation source: seawater | place: Indian Ocean: Red Sea | collected 2010 | reverse complement strand
GCTGGTCTTAAATGAGAAGACAAACAAGGCAACCGCCCGTGGCTGAAAGCCCCTACTGGAGATGCATTGAAGGTAGACGGTGACACGATAGGGACGGGGGAGGGTTCGAGCCCCTCACACCGATAGAATTTATAAAAGTTATTCACAATAGCTTGACAAACTGAGAAACCTGTGTTATATTATAACAATGATGAACGAATTAGAGACATTCAAAGAGGAGATGGCCTTTCAGGCTTTCGGGCGTAGTCGTAACCTTGCCATCGCTGGCGGTGGTTGCGTGAAGTGCGGCCAACCCGCAATCGACTTCCGCGATGAGCTTTCGCAGAAGGAGTACGGCATCAGTGGCTTTTGCCAGTCTTGCCAAGACGAAATCTTTGGCTGCCCAGAGGAGGACTAATGGCTTTATCTGAGATCGCACGGGGGATGCGACGCGAAGTCTATCGCAACCTTCACTGGAAAGATGAAACAGTTTACTCTGTGCGTAAATGCTCGGATGGACTTGTTGAGGGACACGCCTACACCATCATTCTTGACGGAAGCACCAAGCACCCTGTCACCCTTGCTGTAGGCCCGAAAGGAAATCAGCGTGTGCGTGATGAACAGCGCAAAAATGTTCACGCTGTTATTCGTGGCTACATGGTCAATGCTGTGTGGGCTTATGCTGATATGGATGCGTTTGAGAAGGGCCACGCTAAGGATGCTTGTGACTATCATAAGCAGCGTGAGATGGATGATCGTGAGGGTTACGAATGGCGCGAGGTTCTTTATAACCCCTATAAGTATAAAACCTTTGTGACCCGTGACACTAATCCCTTCCGTAGTGTGGAAGATGTTATTGAGCCAATCTATACGGCTCGCAAAGTAATCATTGGACCAAAGGTGTGGGCTCAAGTGCTTGTCTCTAATGAAGAGAATTAACCCTTGACAAAACCAGTTCGGGGGCAGCACCCCGCGTGCCAACGAAAAAGTTATTCACAATCGCACTTTGCCCCCTTGACAAACAGGCGTTTGTGTGCTACATTGTAACAATGAAAGCAACAACTGAACTCGAATACCAAGACTACGGAAGCAAACTCATCGTCGCCATCACTGGCAAACACGAAGATGTAGAAGCGCAATTCAATTCGTTTTACAACTGGCAAGCCACAGAGAACCCAGAGATTTTTTGGGCCACTGACACACGGGGCTATTTCTACACCACCACCGAAAAGCTATTGAAGGCGATGACCAACGCAGAACTGTTTCGCGTTCTGAATGATTGCAGTAGCGTAGCTTGGAAAGGCGTGAAAGGCGGCGCGATGGCATTGGCAAAGGAATTAGCGCAAGACCGATTCGATGCCATGAAGCAAAACCCACGTTCGCGTGGTGTGGTGTGTGTTGATTATCATAATCTTGGAACAATCGGCGCAGAGAATCTTTCTGATTCAGACGCTTAAGACTTGACGACAAGGGAACTATTTGTTATATTGTAGTTATGGAAAGCAACCTACTAAAATTTGGCGACCCAAACGCCAAGCTAAAGAAACTCATAAAGAAAATGGGCCTCACGCTCAAAACCTTTACACTCCCAGCGGGGTGGTCTTGCCCTGCTGCGAAGGATTGTCTATCAAAAGCCGATAGGGTGACGGGTAAGGTTACAGACGGAGACGAAACAGAATTTCGTTGTTTCATGGCTAGTGCGGAAGCTCGTTCGCCATCTTTGCGGAATCTTGTTTGGCACAATTTCGGATTGATTAAAGACGCGCTCGTTGATGGTGTTGACGATTGCGCGGATTTGATTTGTGAATCGCTCCCGAAAAAGTTTGACATCATGCGCGTTCACGTTGGTGGTGACTACTTCAGCAAAAAGTATTTGCAAGCGTGGATTGAAGTCGCCAAGCGCAACCCAGAAAAAATCTTTTATTCTTACAGCAAGTCTTTGCATTTCTTCAAGGAGTTTGCCTTACCTGAAAACCTTGTGTTGACCGCTTCCCGTGGTGGTAAGTATGATGACCTGATTGAATTGCACGGATGGAAAGAAGCTCTCGTTGTTTACAGCGAGCAAGAGGCAATCGACAAGGGATTAGAGATTGACCACGACGACACCCACGCGGCATTTGGTAAAGAAAACTTTGCGTTACTCATTCACGGAACACAACCGAAAGGAAGCGTTGCAAGCCAAGCGTTGCAAGCCATAAAAAAAGCAGCCAAAGCATAGGGGGTTTGACAATGGGATTCTTTCTGTTGTTTGTAATGTTCTTTGTGCTGTTCTATTTTACCTGCGAGACTAAAAAGTAGACAGTTTTTGCTTGACATCTCAGGGCCGGGGGCAGCACCCGAGATGCCAAAAAAAAGATTTGACATCTTGAGAACTCAATGCTATTATTATGACAGATCTTTGAGAACAACAATTTGAAGCTGCCGACGGGTGGCTTCAGGGTATGGCTGAATAACCCTCCATCATAAGGGGTAAGGCATAGGGTCACGCGTTAGAGTGCAATCGTATGAGGCGTGTGGTTCTAGTAGATCGGTAAACTTGAACTGTATTGTGCACTGGTCTTGTAGGTAATGCAGCAATCCTACTACCCACTAATTTGACGGCTTGTAATTCGCCTTCAGATCGCTTGAGACTGTAGCGGTCGATGATCCATAGTTATTATAATGAAGTACGTCTAGTCGTCACCTATTTTGAGGTTGCTTAATCTTCGCCGAGACAAAAATCGGCAGCATTAAAGTGGTTAAGGCTCGCGTGGGCCTGAAGGCAAGTGCCGACCCGCCTCACTTTCCTCTTGACAAACCTGTAACCATGTGCTATATTATATCCATGAGTAAAACCTACGACTTCTATTCCTTCAAACGCCAAGTTAACTATGCAGTGCAACGCAAACTTGGATGTAGCGTTGATGATTTACCTGACACAATCGTGTTTGATGATTACTGGCATAATGATTGTAAGACGCATGAAGATGATTTCTGGAATGCAGTAGAATCCGCAACAGATGACCTGTTGTGGGCTAATGGATTTGAACTAGACCTTAACCGCGCACGATAAAATGACCGATAAAGAATCAAAGCAACTGGATTACGTTTTGTTTTGCCTAACTGTCGCAAGCACAAGGGGAGCAGATAAAACAGATATGTTAAACGCTTTCGCTTTTGATATGAATCTGATTAGAGAAGGCAAAGAACCAACAGCAACAAAGGAACTGGTATGAAAGAAGTACCAGACTTTGCCATCGTTCAGAATAGCAATACAAGAGTTACCGGCTTATGGGTAAAGGGCAAGGGGGAATGGGTTGAGGCAAAAGAAAGTGAGTTTGAAATCTTTGCTATCATTGCAAGATTGATTCGCACCAGCCCTAACCCAGTTGAAATAGTTGATAAGCTTAAAATGTCTACGATAGAGACAAATAGGCCAAATATGGATATAGAATTAGAAGATCCGGATTAAGCTGCCGTCCAAAAGCCTTCAGTTTCGACAACTTCAAATTCGCTCGCGGGTAGCCAGCCAATCCAAGGATCTCCATCTGGCCCGCCTATTTCCTTCAACAACCACGACTCTGAATCGGTCTTGCCTATGCGCGCCAACGCGCCGCCAAAGCTTTTTACCAAATCGTTTTTCTTTTCCACAGCAAACCACGGCCCACGTTCGGCAATGCGGTTTTTAGTTCTTTGGCTTGCGTTTGTAGTGGGTTTAATTCTCACATTCATAGGTATACTATAACACACTATTGGCATAAAGTCAAGAGACAATTTGGCCCACAGAAAAAGCTTGACAAGTGGCACGTGGGGTGCAGCACCCGAGATGCCAAAGCAAGGAAAATTTTTTTATTTTATTTTAAGTTATGGGGTTGACAGATGGGGGTTTGTGTGCTATCTTGTACCTAGAAAGTTGAGAGACATGAAAAGCATATTCAAAAACAACCAATTCCTAAAGGACTTGCAGGACAAGCTACTCGTAGACGTTCAAGACAAGTATAACAACAAAGCCATTTGCAAGAATGACGTTTGGAGAGAACTTCAGATGCACACTTCTGAATTTTTCCGAACTAATCTGAACCAACACATTTCCGAGTTTCACGCTGGGCGTAAAGAGAATTGCGCTCTTGCTGACTTTAGCTTCGATGACAACGACAACAACAAGTTCATTGTTAATGTTAAAACTTATTTTTGTAACCCTGCATCGTCCCGTATTGCCTCGGTCAAGAAACTGCTTAACGGTGACAAGAAGGACGGTTTTGATGGGCTAAAGAATCCCAAACACTTTTATATGATTGTTTCTTTTGATTATGACATTCATGAAGTGAATAGCTGTGACGTAAAGCCAACCTTCTATGCTTGCCACGTTTTCCCCATTTGCTCTTATGTTGCCAAGCTAAAGCAAAAGGGTAAGATTGGCGCAGCAGGAGAGATTTGCCTTTCTCGTAACACAATCGGACAACTCAACTATATGCCCCAAAAGCTAGAAGAAGAAGGCGCACTAGATGACACCGTTTCCCGCGAGGATTGGTTGAAGATGGTGAGAGCTAGGATAGACAAAGACTATGACGCTCAAATCGCACTACTAGAAAAAGACAAAGACTCCCTCTGGGATTAGGCTTGACCCGAAACGAACTATAAACGACAATAGACAAATGAACTCGGACGACCTACCTTTCTACCTAGCATTTGGCGCAACGGGAATCGTTGTGTGCATAGCCTCTTACATAGTAAAAACTGTGCTTTACTACTTTTAATGCTTGACCCTAAACGAACCATAGGCTATTATTATAACAGTATGAGAAACACAAACAAAATCCGCAAAGGCTCGCTCTACTTCAACAACGCTACCAGCCGCGTTGAGAGAGTGAGGGGAATCCCTAACTCGCAAAGCGTTCTTACCACCAATCATGGTGACGCACCCGTGTCAATGGCACGTTCTTCTAACCTTCGTCCAGCCACGCTGGAAGAGGTAGAGAGCTATTTGGCCGAGAGCGAATAGTTAGGAAGTAGGCGAACAGGAGCGCGTCGGGGTTTGTCTCTCACCTCGGCGCGCTCCCCTTTTTGCCTTGGCACGCGGGGTGCAGGCCCCGGCTTATTGCGACTCGGTCTCAGTAAAACTTTTTTCACTTTTCTTTTTGGTAGGACTACGGATGTCCCACCCTCTATGGTATACTGTACGCATGATGATTAAGGAACAACTGTTCGAAGTAACCATAGCCCGTTGGGAAGATGGAACCGCCACCACCACCCAAATCCTTGCAATGAATTTGGGTCACGCCAAGCGTGTAGCGTGGAAGAAGTGGAAGAGCGTAGCGGTAGAACCCGCCAAGCCATTCCCCAAGTTCGACGGTAAAAAGATTGGAGAATTTAACAGGTAGGACTACAGATGTCCCACCCTTCATGTATAATGGACGTAGTTAAAAGATTATGAAAGACAACAAAGAAAACCAAAACGAGTTTAAGAGCGACCTTCACGAATGGCTCGCAGAGATGAAAAGAAGGCGTGAGATAAACCGCAAGCGTGACGAAGAGCAAGCCCGTTGGGATGCTCAATTCAACGCCCCACTCAACCTGAAAGACAGGGACTAGAGATTATGAAAAACGAAGAAATGCAATTAGTAAACGACAACGGCACTTGGAAAATCAAGTGGAACGATGGATTTGAACGCAGCTTTGAGTCCTTCTTTAAGGCAAGGCTTCACTTTGTAGCTTTGGTGAATCAACAAATCGCAATGGAGTGTTAAAATTATGATTATAGATATTAATGCAGAAGATACCCTCGCCCTCGTAGAAGGCGAGGTAGTAGAAACACCAATCAGAAACATTAACGAGCAAGACCACGCTGGTCATAGCTGGCTGTATCTCGTATTGGATGATGGTAGAGAGTTTATCTCTTACAATGATGGAGAAACTTGGACAGATGACTGGGAGTAGATTATGACATTTAAGGAATTACCATTTAATGATATCTCTGTAACACACGGAGAGAACGCAGTTCAGGCGTATATAGAATTGCCGAATGGTTATGATGTTTCCATTGTGAGGCATCGGTTTTCATACGGCGGTGAAAAAGGTTTATATGAAATTGGTTGCTACTTTAACAACCACATGGTTGACCCTGCCGATTGGGGCGACACCGTTAAAGGTTGGTTGAATGAAAGTGACGTTGAACACTGGTTAAACTACATAAAAGGACTATGAAAAACAGACTACTAATGTACAGAGACGACCTGAACTATCCTGAGTGGATGTCAGAATATGAGGACAAAGTTCGTGAGCTTTTTGAAAGTTGCAAAGATGACCCTGATTTCCCAGAGGTCACCAATTTTCAAGCGTTCTCAATCGAAATCTATTTAGGGACAAGCCACGCGCAAAAACTCGCCGAGAAAGCTCCTCCCCCAGATTCAGAGTATTGGGATGGAGAAACGTGGGAATAGACTTGGCATAGAATTTGCCAACTGGCACGCGGGGTGCTGGCCCCGAGCTTATTGAGACTGATTCTCATTGTGAATAACTTTTTGTAGAAAACCCCTTGACAGATGGCCAATCCTGTGCTATATTATAACAATGAAAGCGAGAAAGAGCAAAGAAGGATTGATGAACTCCTCCCCTCGCGTGCATAGCGTCAAGAAGGGTAAAGGCTCTTTTCGCCGCAGAAAAAAACATCAGAAAAGAATTTGGTAGGACTACGGATGTCCCACCCTATGTGATATACTACTAGCATGAAGAATAAGAAAAGCAACCTAATCCTCGACCCAAGCAACAAGCTGATGGCGGGCCTAAAGAATATGAAAGACAAACTGACAGTAGAGCAAGAAGCTCAAATTCTCCTCAACAACGAAGTGCGCGTGACATTCGCCAAAAGCCAGATGTTCGGCCAGACAGGTATCGTCGAAGGCATCATGGCAGACGGTCGCACTTTAGACGTTAAACTCTCCAATGGTAAAAACGCTTTTCTGGATGTCACCTTTGTTAGTGAGATTCAAGAGCGCACACAGTTCGCCAAGACTCCTCAAAGCCTCGGCCCAATCGCTAACAGTGTTATTCAAGACACCCTTTAATTATGAAATTCAACCTTAAAGACATGGATTATATGATGAAAAAACACCCTATCGAAAACGCAAGCCCATTCGCCTCAAAGCAACTAGGCGACAAACTCCGCAAGGTACTCGACCAGCAGAAGAACCAGCAGAAGAAAAAAACTAATTGGTATTTGGAATTGGTAATTGCTGGCTTAATCGGTGCAAGCCTCACGCTTGCCTTTGTCGTTATTCATCAAATGCTCACAACTGAATGGACTTGGTAAAAATGAAAGCACACACAAGAAACATTGTCGACCCGAACGTAGAAGGCAGCCAAACCTTTGCAGTAACTCAACACATTATTCTCCGCAATGGTTGGGAATACTATTTAGAAGCAACAGACAAAGACGGTTACGCTTTCGGTTTCGTTATGGGTTTTGAAAACGAGTGGGGAAGTGTTAACATGAAAGAGATAGAGCCCTACATCGCAAGCATAGCGCGTGGGTTTGAGCTTGATTATATCATGGCCCCATTTGGTTACATTTGGGAAGACGAAAAAGAGTTGCACGAAAGGGCTTGACATCTGGCATCCGGGGTGCTGCCCCCGCCGAATTGAGACTTAGTCTCATTGTGAATAACTTTTTTCAATTTAGGGGTTGACTTTTTCTCAGATTGTGTTATACTGTATCTAGAAAGTGAGAGAAAAATGAGCGAAGAAAACCTACCTTTTATTTTGATGTTCGGAGCCACTGGAATCGTTGTATCAATCGGAGCCTATATCGTGAAAAGCGTTTTATTTTATTTTTAGAAAGTTAACTGGTGGGACTACAAATGTCCTACCCACTGTGCTATACTGTACGCATGAAGATTAAGAAAGAAGAGATGAAGAAAGAACTGATTAAGCCAATTTTCGATTTAGATGGAACCCTCATCAAAGAGGTTCGCGGAAGCAAGAGACTTTTTGATTTTGAGAATCCTGAAGCAATCTTAAACCTAGAAGCAAGCGATTTGACTCCGTTAGGGATCTTGGTTCGTGATTCTGGCAAGCAATTCGACATTCTCACAGCGCGTGGAAAACATAGCGCACCATTCATTCGGGTTGCGCTCGCAAAACTCGGTTTTGATGTTCGCAAGATTGTTTGCGTAGGAGTTGACATTATCGAGCCTAGTGATTGGGCAAGAGTTAGCAGCAAGCGAGTTGTAGAACGCAAGCAACGCGTAGTTAAGTTTATTATGCGGAAGTTAGTAGACAATGACGCTCGCAACCTAGAAGGGCTTGGAGAGTTAGGCGAATTAGTAACTGAAGAACAAACTCAGTTTTAAGGATTTTTATTATGAATGAAGAATACGTAAAACACCTAATGGAACAACGCAAAGGAGAATCACCAATTAATTTGTGGTTTGAATTTGTAGGAATGATGATTCTATTTGGCCTCGGCCTTGTAGCAGTAATAGGAATTGTAACTTATTTTATAGGCTTATGAAAAGTGGAGATTTAGCAAACAAGCCTGCATGGGGTAGGAGCGTGCTGCAGTGGTACACAGAGCGTTATTGGACACAGCAAAAGATAGCTGACAACATAGGCTGCTCACAGTCAACCGTTAGCTACTGGCTACGCAAGTGGGGGCTTAAGTCTTATGGCATGGGCAGCTATGGGCAATGGCCCCCTAGTAGCTAGGGGTTGGCATGCGGGGTGCTGCCCCCGAGGTTATTCACAATGCAAGCCTTTTCTGTGGATAACTTTCTGTATATAAGGGGTTGACACATGGGGTGTCCTGTGCTATAGTGTATACATGATGAACGACATGATGCCCACCATAGAAGAGACCATCACCCCTGACATCGAGGCTCAGTTAGAGCATGAAGAGTGGGAGCGTGGTGAGCGTGAGCGTGAGCAGCGTGAGCATTGGGATGCCCTAGAGGCACAGTATGGCCCATTGCATCGCCACCCCTACGCTAGCTATGAGGGTATGGTGTGGAAGGATTAACAAAGTGTGTCATAAGCCTTGACATCTGAGTAACTGTGTGCTATATTACTATTATGAACAACGACATGGACATCAACGAACTAGACGCTCAAACCAAACGCCTCCTTGACCAAGTGTGTGAGGGCATCGAGGTTCCTAGTGACGAGGAAGCCGAAGCGGCTGTGGAAGCACAGCACGGCGACCAGTAGGCTAGGGATTCGCCAACCTGAAACCCTACGCTTGAGAGGTTCGAAGTGCCAAAGGCCTCGCCTCAAAACAGCGTGACTATTAGGGTTGGCATCTCGGGTGCTGGCCCCGCCAGTTGAGACTTAGTCTCATTACAATTGTGAATAACTTTTTCATTTAAGGGGTTGACAAATGGCCATTTGTGTGTTATAGTGTACTCATGATGATTAAGGAAACATTGTTCGAGGTTCTAACATTCGACGGAGACGCTACCCTTGGGTTCATTAACGCAAGGGATGAAGGACACGCGCAACGTGTTGCGGACAGACTGTTTTGCACCTCTAAAACAGGGGAGCGCGTCTGTAAATGCCTAGTAAAAAAAGTAAAAGAAAGTTCACTTTAGGGGTTGACAAGTAGAGATTTTTGTGCTATACTGTACGTATAGAAAGTTAAGAGAGATTATAATTATGAAAGCAAACAACCTAAAACTCGGAGCCATTTACATCAACGCAACCACTGGACAGCCTTGCCGCTTGGTAAACATCGTCTCCTGCGAAGGTGCGTGGCTAGAGTCCTATGACGGACAAGGCTATGGCAAGACCATCAGCTTTGACGATGTTCATTATGCAGACAAAGACGATGTGCAAGACTTCTTGGATGACTTGCACGTGTACGAAGGACAAGTCAAAGGTCATAAAGATGACAACTTCCACACCCAACGCGTCAAGAACTATGATGCCTATTGGAACGTGACAGGTTACTACCGAGACAGTGAAGGCAACGACATTCGTTGCAGAGACTAACAGACATAAACCCCTATATTATATATTATTATGAATGACATTAAAGCATATCTAATCGGTGCGGCGGTTGGCATTACGCTATACATAGTCGCAAAGAACTTCGGTTTCCAAATGATTATTACAATCTAACCATGAAGAAGATACTACCACCACGCAGAGAACGCAACTACGATGATACCGTGTGCTTGCAACGTGACAGCCTAGACTTGTACGTTGATGGCGAGCTTACTGCCAGCGCACCCATCAGTAGCAACGGCATGGAGAAACTCAAGGACATGGTTTACGAAGAACTAAACTCTGGCACACTGTACCAGATTAAGATTCGCAACCGTGTGCAATGGGAATCAGTACCAACCAAGCTACCAGATGATGAAGGTTACTGGCAAGGGCTACTGTCCTATGATATGCGCGTACTCTGAAGGCGTACCTCCAAGGCGTACCCCCAAGGGGGACGCCCAAGGAGGACGTGAAGGAGGACGAAGGAGGACGCAGAGGGGCACTTTAGACTTGGCCCCACCCCATTTTTGAATTATTTCACCCTTTAGAGTTTCAAAAGCGTAGGTGGGGGTTAAATATGAGTCTCCACACAAAAAATAATATTATTGATATAGATATTGGTTATATAGTAGGTAAGGGGGTGCCTATTTATAAATATTAATGAATAAAAAAATATTAAAATAAAACGCGGGTAAAAATACCCCGGAGGGGTGCATTAAATTAGGTGCTTTTAATTTATCTTTTACCAAGTTCCGCCAATGGATAGTCCAACACTGCCTTCTCCGCCGCCCCAGCCTCCGCCAGCTTCAACAAATGTATTCTGGCTTAATCGCCTCCGATAACCAACGCTGCCACCTAGGTTTCCGTTTCTGGTTTCGTATACAGAGGCTCGGACCTTATGCCCCGGCTTTCTACCGGGAACGGTTATTGAACCGCCAAGGCGATTGTTACCCCTTCCATCTGTTGTACGCTGAACTGTAATATTAGTCCCATTTACTGTTTGGTGCGTAAGTGAGATACTCTGTCCTGCTGCTCCCGCAGATGGATTAGCATTGCCGGCGCCATTAATTTGTGTTACTCCAGCGTCTACACCGGCATTACTGCCCATTGTGGCTCGGGTTGTTACTATTTGACTTCCATCGGTAGGAACATTTTGTGTTATACTGACGTTGGTTCCGCCGGGTTTTGGACAGTTACCCGGTAACGGAGTAATGCTATTCGGGAACGGATTACCTCCGCCACTAAGATTTGTTCCATTTTCGGGCGGATCCGTATTGGTTCGCGCGCTGATTACGACACTGGAGGTATCGATGGGTACCGACTTTACCGTAGTGTTCATAAGAACCGGCCCGGGGTTTGGTACGCCGGGAGTGGGTCTTTGGGTATATATTTTTTCGACTATTGTGGCCCTTCCCGCACCTGTACCTGCTGTCAAACTTACCCCGGGGGCTAATTCGACCGTTTTACAATCTCGTCTATTTATTTGAACGCCTGTAGTAGTTCGGGTTACTGCTTTTGGGGGTCCTTCGCCGGGTCTTCTTGGTGGCACAGGTGGGATTGGGACCTTGGGCTTGGGTGGCTTTTTATTCGGATCTACCGGGTCTGTGCCGGGAGCGTTGCGCTTTGGTGGTTGTTTTTTTACGCCCGGTTGCTCAGGTTTATTCTTTGGCGCGCCAATACGTATGACCTTGACATCATCTGTCCCAGTTGGCTTACCATCGTCACTAATTGGGCCGCCCTTGCCGCCTTCTTTTCCTGTACCCGTTGGTTGTACTTTTACAGTTGAGCCGGATCCACCTTTACCATTACCGTTTAAATTTTCACCGGGCCCCGTACCCTTGGGCCCTTTCTGCGTCGGGTTGTTCCTTACGGGTGGTTTGCCGGGTACTTCGTTTAAATTTCCTTTTGGGCCGCCCTTTTTAAAACCGCCACTCTTTCCTGTAACGCCGTTCCCGGGGCCTTTATTTGTATTTAAATTTGCTGATGGATCTTTAATATTTTTTGTAGTTTGTTTGGTTGATTGTCCAGATATGGTGTTTTCTGGCTTAATACGTACTTTTTTATTCTGTTTTTGAATATTTGGTTTAGCGCCGCGCCCTGTTTGCGGATTTTCTATTATTAGCGTGCCGTTCAGCGTGCCGGATTTGTTTTGATTAATTTGTTTGTTTGCTGCTCCACTGGCTTTGCTGGTTGGAGGGCCTGATGGGATTGGTCTAACATTTTTAGTCGGAAGTATAGATCCTTTCGGGTTGTTGCTTTTTTGTATATTTACTCTATTATTTTTTATTTGGGGGATTTCAGAAATTGCTACTTGTTGTTTTACTTGGGGTACACTACTGAGTGGAACAGCTGGTATTATTGATCCCGGTCGAATAATTTGTACTTTTTCGCCGCCTATTGTTCCTGATGCTGTTGTTTTTACATTTTGATTTACGCTTCCCTTTTGTTCTTGTAAGCCAGAATTATTAAATGTAGAAGATGTTCCGGGTACTGGCCTTAAGGTCGGTAACCCCCCTTGTTTGGGCATTGATTTTGGTATGCCGGGTATTTTACCGCCTCCGGGTCCTGCGAAGCCCGGGGGGCTTGTTGATGTTCCACTTGAAGATGAATAGCCTAGTTTAACATTTAAGGTTGGAGCTTTTCCTTTATTAAAAGTCGCTGCTAGTGGTGGTTTTTTTCCCGGCATAATTGTTTCCTCTAGAATATATACACATCTTTCCAATAAATATGATTTAGATATTTTCTCATAAATAGTGTAAATTATAGTGATGAACAAGAAAAAGGGGCTATCTTCGAGAGCCAAAGATAAACAAGAACTTCGTCAGCAGCTTGATGAGGAACTTACCGAAGTCATTGAAAATCCCAACCCAATTAAAAGACAAGTAAGGATAAAGCAATTTCCTTGGAGTGATAAGCAAAAGGAATTTTTTAAATTAGCACTTGATCCAAATGTTAATGTTCTTTTTGTTAAAGGTCCTGCGGGTACTTCAAAAACCCTACTGTCAGTATATTGTGCTTTACAGTTATTAAACAAAAGAATGATATCTGATATTATGTATTTAAGGTCAGCCGTAGAAAGCAGCGCTCATAGCCTAGGGTATCTCCCCGGAAGCGCTGAAGATAAATTAAGATTTTATAATTTACCTTTTTTAGATAAATTGGATGAATTGTTAGCTGAAACGAGAGTTGAGAAACTCGAATCCGAAGGCAGAGTATCTATGTTTCCTGTTAACTTTGCGCGCGGCATGAATTGGACTTCTAAGTGCATTATCTTAGATGAAGCGCAAAATTCCACAGAAAAGGAAATTACTACTGTTTTGACCAGAATGGGCAAACACAGTAGATGCTTCATTTTAGCAGATCCTATGCAGACTGACATAAAAAATGATAGAATATCCGGTGGGTTTTCCACTATGTATAAAACATTTTCAGATGAAGAAAGTAAAGAACACGGAGTCTATACGTTCGAATTTACAGAAGAAGATATAATGAGATCAGAATTAGTGAAGTTCTTAATAACTAAACTTAATGAGCGAAAAGAATATAATAACGATATGGTCTGGAGGCCTTCTGGTTAGAATTTTTAAAAAAGTGTAATTATTAAAACTATGAGTATGTGGAGTTCAGGACATGGAAAATTTATAAAGAAAGACCCAAATCACGGATGGCTTTGGAAAAAAATTAAACACTGGTTTTGTAAGGTGGGACTGTGCAATTTAAAGACATGTAAATGCTCTTGTCATTCTGACAAATGCTGTGGCAAAAATTGCGGATGCCACTAATCCATAAAATCATGTAATTTGTGTGCAATTTCATTTATTTTAATTGCGTGCTCCCAAACTGCGTCTTTTTGGCCTTTACATTTCTGAATATTTATTATTGCTAAAGATTTATCACCTATTTCTCTTAGTAGGCCTTTTACATCTTGTTTTTCTCTGGCTTGACTTTGCATTTTTTTTCCTTTTTCTTTTTGTTTTTGTTTTTGCGGGCGAATCTTTCTCTGGCTCCAAAACACCCGCTTTATAAACCTCTCCTTCTTTATACTTTCCCCTCTCTAGTTTTCTCCATTTGCAATGATTATATAAAAATCTACTTAATGTGTTAGCAAATTTATAGACCTCCTGTTCTGTCGCATCCCAAAAAAAAGCATGAGTAAATTCATGTATTGAAGTGTTAAGTTCTGATTGTTTAGTTAAATATGGATTAATGTGAATTCTGGGGTGTTTTCCTTGCGGATCTGAGCAGGTTCCATCTGCGTCCCCATAATGTCTAGAATTGGGCTTGTGGAAAAGAACTTCATATTTTATGCCATTATTATTATTAAAAGTAAAGTTTCTTCTTTTTTTTCTCCTCCTAGGCATGGAATTTATCCTCTTCAAAGTATTACATTTAAAAATAGAACTTGGTACATTAAATGTGTAAAAAAATAGAATTTATGCTCTTTCCTAGAGATTATATAAGATGTTATGAAAATTTATTGCCCAGAATGCGGAAGCCCAGCAAACTATACTAACAAAAAACCTAACTTTTGCTCATCCTGTGGATATTCCTATATCAAAGGTGAAGCTCTTGCGTCTGAGCATGTAGACGAAAACGTAGAGCAGGGAGAGGTTACAGAACAAAAAAGTAACACTATAGGAAGCCTAAACAAACTCAGTGTAGAAATACAAGCGGACGAATATAAAGGTATAGAAATACAAAGGGTCGTACAGCCAGTAGAAGCAGGAACAGGACCCACCATCAAACAAAAGAGACAGGGGCCACCACCGGGGCTTAAAGAAGGAAACATACAAGATCAATTTCAAAAAGAAGCGGGAGCCTTAAAGAAGAAAAATTCCTAGCCCCGTAATGAAAAAAGATCAGCCAAAGCCGACATTCGAGGATAGCATTGTCGCAATAAATACAGAAATTATTAAAAGAAGGGGGAAGTGGAATCTAACAATTTTAGCTTGGATGGATTTCGAAGATGTCGCTCAAATCTTAAGAATACATATATATAAAAAATGGCATCTTTACGATCCCTCTAAGCCACTTGCTCCTTGGATAAATAGAATAATATCTAATCAAATAAAAAATCTTATAAGAAACAATTATGGAAATTATTGTCGACCATGTTTAAAGTGCGCTGCAGCAGAAGGTATAGATCTATGTTCTATATATGGAAAACAAGATGGGAATTGCCCTCTCTATGCTAATTGGGAAAAAACAAAAAAATCAGCCCATGACGCAAAGCTCCCCTTATCCTTAGAAGACCATTCTCAAGAAGTTTTTAATAAACCTGCGGACGGAATAAATATCGAAGATGCTGGGAAAAAGCTACATAAAGAAATGAAGAAGACCCTAAAGCCGGTAGAATGGACGGTATACGAACATCTTTATGTCAATAATAAAAATGAAAATGAATTAGCAAAAATAATGGGTTATAAGACTACTGAAAAAAATCGCTCTCCGGGATATAAACAAATTAAAAATATCAAAAAGGCTATAATCAAAAAGGTAAAAAGGGTTTTAGATAAGGGGGACATAGATTTATTTTAAATGGAAAATATTCTTACAGAAGAGCAAGAGCAAAGGATCTTAGATAAGTGGAACTCCACCCCTAACGATCCCCCACCCTTATTGGATCTAATAAATGCAGCGTTTCCAGATAAAAACGTAGACGGTAGAAGCAAAGAGGGCAGAGCAGTTAAGGCTTTCTTGGCGTCGAAAAACATAAAGGCCAGAGGGGCTCATGAATACCAAGCTAAGGGGAAAATAGAAATGACGGATGAACAGAAAGAGTTCGTTATCAATAACGCTGGAACGATGAAAGCTAATGAGCTTTCCAGAATAATATTCAAAAACAATGAATTAGGCCCTTTAAGTCAAGAAACTAGAACTGTAAATGAGTTCCTTAAAACTGTAGATATTGATACTTATCAAGATGTAAATGATATACCAACAGAAGAGTATAAACCCCCCAAGACTTTTGACAAGACAATATATAGAATAAATAAATACATTCACGAAAAGATAGAAAAAAATAAATTAACCCCTAAAAGAAAAAGGGATGTAGCAGCGGTCATAGGTTACTTATCTACCTATAGATTTATTCATCAGATCAATACATATGCAACTGAAGAGGACAGGAACCTTTTTGAAAGTAGCTTTATTAGATATACCAATGATAAATGTGACCTAACACAAGAAGAAGTAGATCAATATATAGTATTATCCACGGAGGTAGTTATAGCCTCTGGTATTCAACGCAGAATAAACAGGCTGAGCACCTTACTTGATGCCACCGCAGATGACTCAGATGGAAGAAGAATGTCTATGAGCTTGGTAGATGCTATTGGTAACTCCCAAACAGAATATAATCAATGTATTAATAGGCAAACTAAATTATTAGGAGATCTTAAAGAAAAAAGAAGTGATAGATTAAAAAACCAAATTAGAGAAAACGCCAGTATCCTAAACCTAGTAGAGATGTGGAAAGACGAAGAGTCTAGAAAGAAATTAATTCGCCTCGCAGAGATGAGGAAAGAGGCAGTTAAAAAAGAAGTAGAGAACATTTCTTCTATGGACGAGCTTAAAGCTAGAATTTTAGGTTTAACAGAAGAAGAGGTAATAGATGATTAGCTGTAAAATCTGCGGAAAAGAATTTGAATCAGACAAACAACTTCATTCTCATTTAAGAGCTCACAAGTTGAGGATGGCTGAATATTATCAAACATATTTTCCTCGTTACGATAAACATGACAATAAGATAATCAAATTTAAAAATAAAAAACAATATTTTGAATCTGATTTCAATTCTAGAACTAATTTAAGATTATGGCTTAAGTCTATTACGGAAGAAGAGGCAAAAGAATATTGTACGGAATTTTTATCCAACAGAAAAGAACAAAAGGAATTAATTTACTCGCCAACACAGGTTGAATTGAGATCCTTAACTTCTCCTCCGATTCAATACTTTGATGAGCTTTTCGGCTATGATGGTTATTATAAATTATGTAACTCTTTAGGATATAAAAACAAACATAAAACATTCAAGGAAATAATTGCCAGCGAAGAATATAATGATCCAGAATATGTTGTGTTCGTGGATACGAGAGAACAAAAGCCTCTTAAGTTTGAAAAGAGAACCATACAGGTTAAAAAATTAGATTATGGTGACTATGCATTTAGCGATAGCGAGGCCAGTTGCAATTGTCATATAGAAAGAAAATCTTTACCTGATTTTATAGGAACTATGAGCGCCGGATATGAAAGATTCAACAACGAAATAGAAAGAGCAGTAGAAGAAGAAGCTTATCTAGTAGTGCTTGTCGAAGAAACTCTCTCTAAGGCTTCGAGCTTTCAATTTTTGCCCTACATATCCAAAAAAATAAAAGCCACCCCAGAGTTTATATTTCATAGAGTAAGAAGCCTAATACAAAAGTACCCTAATGTTCAATTCTTATTTGTGGACGGAAGAAAAGAATCATCTAGGGTAATGGAAAAGATTTTCACTAGTGGATGTGTCTTTAAGCAGATTGATTTGCAATTAGCTTACGATTTAAAAAAATTATAACATGTGGTATTCCCCAGAAAAATATAAAAAAGGTATAACGAATGTTAATGAAGAGCTACTTTCTTTAAAGGGCGAATTACCCAGTAAAGAAGCCAAGATTTCTTTAGCTAGATTCTTAAGTTCTAACCTAGGCATGACCACGGAGTTAATATCTGGAATAAAATTAGCACCATTCCAAGAAATAACTTTAAAAGGTTTGATGAATAGAAATTTTAGTATGTGTGTTTGGGGTCGTGGTTGTGGCAAAACGTTTATAGCTAGTATATTTTGTTTTTTACAATGCATCTTTAACCCCGGTACAAAAATACTGATTGCTGGCCCGACGTTTAGAACTGCGAGGTTTATTTTTAATAACCTAGAGAATATAGTAGAATCTAAAGGAGCAGAGTTATTGGCTCAAGCATTTGGAGCTAAATCAAAAAGAAATGATCAATACGAATGGAAAATAAATGGGGGCTCCATAACAGCCATCCCCCTTAACGGAGAAAAAATTCGTGGTTTTAGAGCTAACGTTTTAGTTCTTGATGAGTTTCTTTTGCTTCCTGAAGATTTAGTTAATACAGTTCTTATGCCATTCCTAGTTGCCCCACAAAATATGAAAGAGCGACTTGCGATAAGGGAAGTGGAAGATAAACTCATAAAAGAGGGCTCCATGAAGGAGGAAGACAGGATGGTTTTTGAAAATAATTCTAAGATG
>MDTE01051226.1_pt1 | contig 18188 bp, 14 predicted proteins | sample 811231 | NCBI WGS metagenome assembly MDTE01 (sample SAMN05326651, study PRJNA326480) | marine metagenome | isolation source: seawater | place: Indian Ocean: Red Sea | collected 2010 | reverse complement strand
TTTAACCTTTACGATCATATCGGATGTTTCGTATATATGAGTCGGGTCATCTACTATTGTTGCACCACTTGCTCGATATATTTCGTCATTTGCACCAAGGCCCAGGCCGGCCCCTGATTGGATAGTTACAGCATGGCCATGAGCAACCAGTTCATAGACACTTGCCGGTGCTAAGCCAACGCGATATTCATGATTTTTGATCTCCTTGGGGACGCCAATCTGCATTTTTCATACTCCAGTCGTATTAATCTTTTGAGCATAATGCTCCGAAGGGTAGAAGTCTAACTCGAATAGATTTCGTGATGTACTTATTAGGTATGATATTAGTGCTATTACTGATTTGTTGATGCTAAATTGGTTAAACGGGTATGATAGCTAACACAGTATTTCAAATTTATTTTTTCCTATCAAGCTGCTGTCTATTGAAACAGTAACTGTCCAAAGGCCAATGAAGTCTTGCATGCCGACTGATGGATTTAAAAGTCGAAGGGCAATAGAGCCGCGTGGTGGATGTAGTGTTAGCCATGCCCACATAGTGTGACGTCCGCCATAGTATTCAAATACATGCTCTGTACGCTCTCGTTTCCGTCCGGCTGGATCTACCCAATCTACCACTAGAACATGTGTTTCATGTTTGATATCTTTAACCGATACAACCGCGTAGATTCGATCGGAACAGTTAAATATATTGTTTCTCGGCCGAATTGGTTGTCCGTTATCATTAATTTCATTGGTGACGTACCAATCGTGCCAAATTGTTTTACCATGAGCAGGCAAAGTAAACGAGGCCAAAAGGAAAGCCATCAGTATAAAAGGATATTTTAGGTTATCCAGTGACATCAGCAGAAATCGATCGTTGTTATGTGTGTCATGGTTTCTAATATTATTTCATTTGGTCTTCTGTTTTGGTCAATCCCGCTTCTAGTTTATCGAATAAGATATCGATTTCTGATTCTGTGATGATTAGTGGTGGACATATTCCTATTACATCTCCAGGAAGCCCTCTGATAATAAGACCGTTGGCAAGGGCATTTGCTGCGATAGCTGCTCCTACCTTGGTTTTGGCTGGATACTGCTCTCTTGTGTCTTTGTCGGCGACGATTTCTAGACCCCCAATTAGGCCTGTACCTCGCGCCTCACCAACAAGGCTAGATGATGACATCTCATCCAGTCGCTTCAAGAAATGAGGCGATACTGATCGAACATGTCCTAGCATGTCTCTTTCTTCGTAGATTTTTAGCGTTTCTAGTGCAACAGCTGCCGAAACTGGGTGACCTCCATAGGTATATCCCATACCTAACGCTCCATGTTTCTGGCTTAGATCCTTGAAAACATTATATAAATCATCAGATATCATCAGCGCTGCGATTGGTAAATAGCCAGATGAGAGTTGTTTGGCACATGTAACCATATCTGGTTGGATATCGTAAGTATCAGAGCCCCAAACGTTACCGGTTCTATGAAAGCCGCAGATAACTTCATCAGCGATCATAAGCACATCATATTTTTTTAGAACCTTTTGAATTTTATCAAAGTAGGTATGTGGTGGTAGGATGACTCCCCCAGCCCCCATAATCGGTTCTGCGATAAACGCCGCAACAGTTTCTGGATTCTCCGCCAATATAAGTTCTTCAAGACTATTTGCAAGTCGAGTTGAAAATTGCTCTTCTGTCTCTTGAGACTCTCCAAATCGATAATAGTTCGGAGTATCTGTTTGTATCATTCGGTCAAGTGGGAGGTCAAAGTCATTTTGCATTAATGGTATCGCGGTCAAACTCCCCCCGGCTACGGTTACACCATGATAACCACGGCGACGAGAGATAATTTTCTTTTTTTCTTTTCTTCCAAGACCATTGTTGTAATACCACGCAAATTTAATTGCTGTATCAACTGCTTCAGAGCCGGAGTTAACAAAAAAGGCTTTAGCCATGGATTCTGGTGCAATTGATATCAATTGCTCCGACAGTTCAATTACAGGCTCATTGGATCTATGTGCGAATGTGTGGGTGTAAGGGATAGCGTCAAACTGTTTAGCTGCAGCCTGGCCCAGCCTAGGCTCACTGAATCCAAGTGACACACACCAAAGACCGGCCAAGCCCTCAATATATTGATTGCCATGCTCATCCCAGACATAAATTCCCTCACCATTGCAGATCACAAGCGGCCCTTCTTGCTCATGGATGGCAAGATTGGTATATGGGTGAAGCGTGTAGTTAATATCTTTAGTTTTATTTCGATTAAAGTCAGAACTCATTAAGTTTCTCCCGTAGTGATCGCTAGGTTCTATACTAAGAACGCTACTTTTGACATAGCGACGTCGGTATTGTGCAGTTTAAAGCTTGCTTATAACAAGAGCTAAAATAGAATAGGTTGATATTGTATATAGGCTAGTATTCCATGCGCACATTATAGTTAATGATCAAAATAGGACGTGTTTTATACCTTCACATTAGAAAATTCGGCCTGTGTGCTAAGCAATTGCAAGTAATATGGTCAATTATGCCGAATTTGCAATATATTTAGGCATGATTGGTGTTTTCTTACGAATTAGTGCTTATACGGAGTAAATTATTTTAGAGGAGTGGTGAGATGAGCAAACTCGCTCAAGACTTGGTGCATCATTATTCAGCAGGGCGATACGTAGAAGGTCGAAGTGGTCGGTATGGAGATATCTATAACCCAGCCACTGGCCAGATAGCTCGTCAGGTTTCATTGGCTTCCACGACCGAGGCCCAAGAGATGGTGGGGGTGGCATTCTCAGCGTTCGAAGAATGGTCTGCGATACCAGCAACTCGACGCGTACAAGTTCTCTATCGTTTCCGTGAACTGATTTTACTACATCTCGACGAGCTAGCTGAATTACTCTCTTCGGAACATGGCAAAACGATCGATGACGCCAAAGGATCAATAATGAGAGGACTGGATGTAGTTGAATTTGCATGTGGGATACCACAATTGCTTAAGGGAGAGTATTCCGACAGCGTGGCTTCTGGCGTAGATTCGTGGAGTTTTCGCCAACCGTTGGGTGTGTGTGTAGGTATTACCCCATTTAATTTTCCGGCCATGGTGCCAATGTGGATGTTTCCAATCGCAATCGCATGTGGCAACACTTTTGTTTTAAAGCCATCAGAGCGAGATCCTTCATGCACTGTTAAGCTGGCAGAACTTATGACTAAGGCTGGCCTCCCTGATGGTGTGCTGAATGTGGTTAATGGAGACAGGGAGGCTGTTGATGCTCTTATTACTGATGAGCGGGTCCAATCGATTAGTTTTGTGGGGTCAACACGAGTTGGAGAATACATCTATCAGGTTGGATCTTCGCATGGCAAGCGCGTACAGGCGCTTTGTGGCGCAAAGAATCACATGGTAGTGATGCCTGATGCAGACATTGATCAAGTTGTTGACGCAATTATGGGTGCTGCATATGGTTCTGCGGGCGAGCGTTGTATGGCGGTATCGGTAGTTGTGATGGTGGGGGACCAGATTGCTGATACAGTGATGGAAAAACTAAAGCCTCGGATTAAAGGTCTAAAAGTGGGCGCCTATGATCAAAAGGGTGTTGAGATGGGTCCAGTGGTTACTCCAGACGCCTTAAATCGAATAAAAAAATATATATCACAGGGTTTAGATGAGGGCGCCAAATTAGTTGTTGACGGACGAGATATAAGTATTTCTGGTTATGAGGAGGGTTGTTTTATAGGAGCTACCTTATTCGACAATGTAACACCCAAAATGAGCATCTATACCGATGAGATATTTGGGCCAGTTCTTTGCGTTGTGCGCGTTACTAGCTATGATGAGGCGATCGCTCTAGTCAATGAGCACGAATATGGCAATGGTACAGCGATTTTTACTCGGGATGGAGATGCGGCGCGAGACTTTATGGCTAGGTGTCAAATTGGAATGGTTGGGGTCAATGTGCCTATTCCAGTGCCATTAGCCTTCCATAGCTTTGGCGGTTGGAAGCGGTCATTATTTGGAGATCATCATATTCACGGTCCAGAAGGAGTGAGGTTCTACACTCGTCTAAAAACAGTAACTTCAAGATGGCCATCGGGGATTCGTGCTGGTGCGGTCTATAATTTCAAGGGTGGTGGGGAGCGCTGACGCTCATCTATTTCCTTTAATTTTCAATTTAGAGTGATAGAAATCTGCCTTGGTTACGTAGATTGTAGCGTTATCGGATATCTTGGCTATTTCGTCATCAGTTAATTCTCTGATTACTTTTGCAGGGGAGCCTAGGATCAGCGACCGATCAGGAAAAGTTTTACCCTCAGTTATTAAGCTATTTGCTCCTACCAGTGATTGCGCTCCAACGCGAGCGTGATCCAAGATAATTGTCCCAATACCTATAAGACTGCCATCACCGATTCTGCAGCCATGCAGCATGCAGTTATGACCTATTGATACGTTTTTACCTATTGTTGTTGGGATACCCTGGTCTACATGAATGACGGTTCCATCCTGCACATTGCTCCTTTCGCCAATTTCAATTATATCGTTGTCACCTCGAAGCACGGTGCTATACCAAATACTTGCTCGCGCCGAAATTGTTACGGAGCCGATAATAATTGCATTATCTGCAACGAAAACGTCGTCATCAATCTGGGGCGACGAGTTAGCTAAGTCGTATATCAAACACTTAGATCCGTTTTTGACCTTAATAAGGCTATTTTTTTATTCACTGAATAGTTTTCATCTAGCAAATTGTGATTCTCAACAATAGAACTGAGACTAGACGTAATCCGATCAATAAATTTTCGCTTTTTTTGAGAATATTTGACTTCAAAAATATCGCTATCTTCACGAAGAGTTAACAGGTAGTCATCACTCGTTTTTAGTTCATCAACGAGCTTTAGCTCTAACGCTCGTTTCGCTAGCCAATGTTCCCCGGTTGCGATCTCATCAAGGCTGACTATAGGTCTCTTTTCCTTAACAAAATCTTTGAAAAGTTTGTGTATTTCTTCAACTTCCGCTTTAAGTTTTTCTCGACCTTTTTCTGTATTTTCACCAAACATAGTTATCGTTCGTTTATATTCGCCAGCAGTAGCCTGTTCAAAATCGATATCGTGCTTTTTGAGAAGGCGATTAAAGTTTGGTATTTGAGTTATAACGCCAATTGATCCAATAATCGCAAAAGGAGCCGCAAGGATACGATCAGCGACACATGCCATGAGATAGCCTCCACTTGCTGCAACTTTGTCAACTGCAACAGTCAGGGGTATATCGCTTTCTCGCAAACGTGCTAATTGTGATGCGGCAAGTCCATATGCATGGACTAAGCCACCACCACTTTCAAGCCGGAGTAACACTTCATCAGATCGTTTAGCAACCATGAGCACAGTTGTGATTTCTTCACGTAGTAGCGCAACATCGCTACCACGGATATCTCCATGGAAATCAAGAACGAAAACACGTTTTCGTTTAGTGCTTACCTTTTTCTTGGATTCTTTTGCTGCATCTTTTTTTTGTTTCTTGTCCGATTTTTTTTTCTTTTTTTGATCATTCTTTTCAAGCATTGCTATTTCAAGAGTGTATGCCATCTGTTGGTATTTATCATTAATACGACGGACCTCCACCTGGTCCTGGGTGCTTGAACGCCGCCGAAGTGACATAGAAACAATAAAGCCAAAAGCTATGATGATTGCGCCCAGAAGAGTGACTGTTTTAGCTAGAAATAGTCCGTATTCTATTAGAAATTGCATAGTCGATATTACATTATTAAGTTAGGTGATCTTGGATAGAGTTCTGTTAGTCCTGAAATAGCCAACATGTTATGGTTAGCAAAAGCGATTTTCAAGTCAGTAATCCATGCAAGCTAATCTCTTTTTGAGTCGCGTAGTGCAACAGTCTGGTTTAAAACGAGATTTTCAGATGAAGATTTTGAATCGAGACAGAAGTAACCTATTCTTTCAAGTTGGAATGCATCACCAATGATTGTCTCTTCTATTGAGGTTTCAAGCTTGGCGTTTTGCATTGTTTTCAATGAGTCCGCATTCACGAACTTCATAAAGTCACCTTTAGTCTCTCCGATTGGATCGGGTGTTGTAAAGAGCGGGCCATAAAGGCGAACTACAGCACTAAGTGCATGTTTTGCAGACACCCAGTGCAGAGTGCCCCTGACTTTTCGGTTATCCTTAGTTCCACCTCCGCGACTTTCCGGATCGTAACGGCATCTGAGTTCTGTTATTTCACCAGAATCGTTCTTAATTGCTCTTATACAAGTTATGTAGTAAGCATAACGTAAACGAACTTCGCGCCCAGGGCTAAGTCGGAAAAAATTCTTTGATGGGTGTTCCATGAAGTCGTCAGAATCAATCCATATTTCGTTGCTAAAGTTTATTATTCTATTGCCCATCTTTGGATTTCCGGGGTGATTCGGCACTGTCAATTCCTCACAATCATCAGCAGAATAATTTTCAATGACTACTTTTAAAGGTTTGATAACGCCCATTCGGCGAACTGCGATTTGTTCAAGATCTTCTCGGACACAGGCTTCGAGCGCACTTAGTTCGATTTTTTGTTCTTTCTTAGTTATTCCGACTCGGTCGCAGAACGTTCGAATACTCTCTGGTCTATATCCACGTCGACGCATGCCCGATAACGTCGGCATCCGGGGGTCATCCCAGCCTGCGACACATTGATTTTCAACTAAGGAAGTTAATAATCTTTTGCTCATTACCGTGTAATCAAGCGAAAGCCGTGAAAATTCTATCTGCTGTGGCTGACAGGGTACACTGACATTATTGAGAATCCAGTCATAAAGAGGTCGATGATCCTCGAATTCTAAGGTACACAACGAGTGTGTGACACCTTCAATAGCATCCGATAGTGGATGGGTAAAGTCATACATGGGATATACGCACCATCTGTTGCCAGTATTTTGGTGATTTTGGTGTCGGATTCTGTACAGGGTAGGATCCCGAAGATTCATGTTGGGTGATGCCATGTCGATCTTAGCTCGCAAGACATGGGAGCCATTAGCAAATTCTCCACCTCGCATGCGTTCGAACAAATCCATATTTTCTTCTATGGCGCGTTCTCGATACGGACTATTCTGTCCTGCTGTCTTTAAGGTTCCTCTCGAAGCACGAATGTCTTCTGCGCTAAGGCTACATACATAAGCTTTTCCATTCTTAATCAGCTCTATAGCCCACTCATATAGTTGGTCAAAGTAATCAGACGCATGGGTTAAATGGTTGCCATAACTGAAGCCCATCCATTCGACGTCAGCCTTTATTGAGGCCACGTAATGCTCATCTTCTTTGCATGGATTTGTGTCGTCAAAACGCAAAAAGCAAACACCATCAAACTCACGTGCTATTCCGAAGTTAAGGCACATCGATTTTGCATGGCCAATATGTAAATATCCATTGGGCTCTGGGGGGAATCGTGTCACAACTGATTTGGCATTTTCCCTATCACCCACGTCTTTACGGACTATTTGGTGGATAAAGCTATTAGTCTGATGTTTTGTGTCGCTCATAAATAGATTCGGGATTGAAATCAATCTTACACTAAGAGGTAATTCCGCTAAGTTTAGCTATGTTTGGCATTATTTGTTGATTAGTAAAGCAATTTTTCGCTATTAGATTGATAGTGCGCTTGTTTAATGGTGCAATTAGAGTGATTTCACTGTTGATTCCATTGCCGTTTCATGATATCGAGGAGTTTAACGGACGTGCGCAAAACCCGCTGCCCCCAGGCCTGGTTTTTCGCAATAGAACTTGTTGGGCGAAGGAGGATCTATGGCCGAGTATACAACTTCGGATATTCGCAACGTGGCCTTTGTTGGCCATGCAGGGTCTGGGAAGACCTTGCTCACTGAAGCTCTAGCATCTATGGCGGGCGCTATCCCTAGTATGGGGAGCATAGAAAAGGGCACAACACTGATGGACTTCGATGATCTGGAGAAAAAGCACCAGCACTCATTATCATCATCATTAGCCGGATTTTCTCATAATGGATGCCAGGTGAATCTTGTCGATACTCCGGGTGCGCCCGATTTTATTGGATCAGCGTTTAGTGTATTGCCTGCGGTGGAGACTGTTGCGATTGTTATCAACGCACAACGTGGTATAGAAAGTACTGCGAGACGAATGCTTGAATGGGTTCGTGATCAGAACCAGTGCTGTATGATTGTAATCAATAGAATCGATGCTGAAGATGTCGATCTTGAGTCCGTCTATGAGCAAGTCCGGGAGGTTGCTGGACGCGAATGCCTTGCAATTAATCTTCCTGCAAACGGTGGTACGGCTGTGGTCGATTGTTTTTTTAATCCAACGGGAGAATCTGATTTTTCGTCTGTAGCAGAGGCTCATACGGCGATAGTAGATCAAACAGTGGAAGTGGACGAAGAGTTAATGGCCACATATCTTGAAGGTGGTGAGATATCACCCGAGCAGCTCCATGATCCATTTGAGACAGCGTTACGCGAGGGCCATCTAATTCCAGTTTGTTTCACCTCCGCGAGTAGTGATATAGGCATTAATGAGCTGCTAGATATCATAAGTAAGCTCCTGCCAAATCCATCAGAGGGCAATCCACCTCGCTTCATTAATGGCTATGGAGAGGCTGGTCAGTCCATTCAAGTGTCAGCAAATGCAGATGACCATGTGTTAGCGCATGTTTTTGATGTTGATTTCGATCCTTTTGTCGGGCGGCAGGCGATGATTCGTGTTCATCAGGGCACTATTAAGAAAGATGCACAGCTATTTGTAGGTGATGCACGTAAACCAATCAAGGTAAATAATCTAGCAAGCCCTTTAGGCAAAGACATGAATGAACGAGCAAGAGCGGTACCTGGCGACATAATAGTACTTTCTAAAATAGACGGAGTGTATTATGACTCTGTATTGCACGATTCTCATGATGAGGATCAAATACATCTGCAAGCATTGCCTCTCCCTATGCCTATGGTCGGCATTTCAGTGGCGCCAAAAACACGTGGCGATGAACAGAAGGTCGCCGAAGTATTGAATAGGTTAACTGAGTCTGATCCGTGTTTGCGTCTGGAGAGAAATCCTAGTGCGAACGAGACAATTTTGCGTGGGATGGGTGATTTGCATTTAAGAATTGCTATCGAGCGAATGAAGGAAAAATACAAGCTTGATGTTGAAACTGGAAAACCAACGATACCATATCGTGAAACGGTAACAAGTAAATCAGAGGGTCATTGCAAGCACAAGAAACAAACTGGTGGTGCTGGGCAATTTGGTGAGGTTTATCTTCGCGTAGAACCCCTAGCAAGAGGTGCCGGTTTTGAGTTTTCTGATGAAGTGGTTGGTGGGGTCATACCCTCTCAGTTTATCCCTGCGGTTGAGAAGGGTGTGCGTCAATTACTTGATGGAGGCGCATTCGCAGGATTTCCTATGCAGGATCTTCGTGTAGTTGTATACGATGGAAAGCATCATGCAGTTGACTCCAAGGAAATTGCGTTTGTAACTGCTGGACGTAAGGCTTTTATTGAAGCTGTAGGAAAGGCAAAGCCTGTCGTTTTAGAGCCTATTGTAGATATTGAAATAACCGCTCCAAGTAGCAGTATGGGCGATATTGCTGGCGATTTGTCCTCGAGACGTGGTCGCGTTGGTAACACTGACGCATTGCCAGGTTCTATGATTTCTATAACTGGCCAGGTACCGTTGGCAGAGATTGATGATTATCAATCACGACTGAAATCAATGACTGGAGGTGAAGGTGCGTATAACGTTGAATTTCGATCCTATGAGCCAGCACCGAGTGATGTGCAGAAGCGATTAGTTGATGCATTTCAGCGGCCAGACGAGGATTAACTGGCAAATTTATTGTTAGCGAAAGGTCGCGGACTTTTGTGGGGACCGCAGTTGGTCTAGTTTATCTAATTGTGAGCGATTATTCGGCCCCATAATTCGGTCTGATTATTTAGCCCTTATTATTTGCCTGTATAAAAACGTTGGGTGTATGTTCTCGGTTATACTTCGCGCCCGTTTGGTTTACATCACGTTAGATGGACGATTATGGTTATTAGTGGGGATAACTTAGTGAATGACGATAGAATAGACGACCTTAGGATCACACAGATTCGAGAAGTGCCCAATCCCAATACAGTTTTTGAGGAATATCCTGCAACAACTCGGGCTGCTGAGATTACTGTGCAGACTAGAAATGATATTCACAAGATTTTGCATGGAATTGATGATCGTTTGTTAGTTGTAATTGGTCCGTGTTCAATACACGACCAGGAAGCAGCAATAGATTATGGCCATCGTTTGTTGGAGCTACGCAATTTATATTCTAGGGAGCTCCTTGTTGTAATGCGTGTCTATTTTGAGAAACCTCGTACTACTGTAGGTTGGAAAGGCTTAATTAACGATCCTAGGCTAGATGAGTCATATGACATAGGGAATGGACTGAGAATTGCTCGGAAACTACTTTTGGATCTCAATGAACTTGGCGTGCCTGCTGGAACTGAGTACTTAGATCTGATGACACCTCAATATATTGCGGACCTTATTAGTTGGGGTGCAATTGGCGCCCGAACTACCGAGAGCCAGTTGCATCGAGAAATGGCATCAGGGTTGTCTTGCCCAGTTGGTTTTAAGAATGGAACTGATGGCAACTTACGTATAGTGGTTGATGCAATTGCTGCTGCTAATCATCCACATCATTTTCTTACACTTACAAAGAATGGGCATTCAGCAATTTTTTCAACAAGTGGGAATACTGATTGCCACATGATACTTAGGGGTGGTGTTGTTACAAACTACGACAAAGACAGCGTTCGGGAGGCCGCTAATGTCCTTGACAAAGCCGGAGTACTTCCAGCGATAATGATTGACTTTAGCCATGCAAATAGCCAAAAGATCCCTGAGAAACAGATTACGGTTTGCACAGATGTATGCCGACAAATTGCTGGTGGTAATCGACAAATAGTTGGTGCAATGGTTGAGAGTAACCTTATATCAGGGCGTCAGGAATTTAAGGTAGGTCAAGCTCTTAAGTATGGGCAAAGCATAACCGATGGTTGTATTGGATGGGATGATAGTGCTGATGTGCTTGAGAGTCTTGCCGAATCTGTATCATCCCGGCGTAATGCATCGTCCCTGTGAATAATACAAGCTGCTAATGCGTATCGATAACATATGCCCAATATTTGTGTTAGTTAGTCAGTCGAACTGAGTATCGATTTAGACGCTAAGGTATTAGGTAGATGATTCGACCACACGGTACTATTTTGATCGATTCGTTGTACGTTGAAGATAGTCGAGTCCGGGCCGATCGTCTAGAAGAAGCTAAGACATTGCCCAAATTATTGATCAACTCATCAGCTGCTGCAAATCTTGTTATGTTGGGAGCCGGTTATTTTAGTCCACTCAAAGGATTTATGGATAAAGCAGACGCTATCTCTGTTGCAAAAGAACTACATACAAGGCAAGGACTATTTTGGCCTATACCAATCTTGAACTTAGTTCAGGATGCAACCGATTTGCAACATGGAGATCGAATTGCGTTATGCGATCCAAATATCAAACACAATCCTGTTATTGCTATACAAGATATAACCACTGTTGAAACTCTGACAGAAGATGAGCTCAGCGAAATAGTCCAGAATATCTATAGGACCTCTGATTCAGATCATCCAGGAGTAGAAACGTTGCTGTCTTTAGGGCGAATGATTGTTGCAGGACCAGTCGAAGTACTGAGTTATAGTTATTTTGAGACTGATTTTCCAGATACGTTTCGCACGGCTAGGCAGATTCGCGAACAAATTGAGGCTAATGACTGGAGTAAAGTAGTTGCATTTCAAACGCGCAATCCAATGCATCGCGCTCATGAAGAATTATGCAAGATGGCTTTAGATTCTTTGTCAGCTGATGGACTGCTCATTCATATGCTTTTGGGTAAATTAAAACCAGGAGATATTCCCGCCGATGTGCGCGATGCAGCAATTAGAAAAATGGTGGCTGATTATTTTCCTAATGACACGGTAATGGTCGCGGGTTATGGCTTTGATATGCTTTATGCAGGACCGCGAGAAGCTATTTTACATGCTATTTTTCGCCAGAACGCGGGTTGTACCCATTTGATTGTAGGTCGCGACCACGCTGGCGTTGGTGGCTACTATGGCCCATTCGATGCACAGACAATCTTTGACGATGAAGTACCATCTGGCGCACTGAACATAGAGATTTTTCGCGCCGACCACACGGCCTACTCAAAAAAGTTGCAGAAGGTTGTAATGATGAGGGATGCTCCCGATCATAACATAGATGATTTTGTTATTCTTTCCGGTACCCGTGTACGGGAAATGTTGTCAAGTGGTAAACCGCTACCCCCAGAGTTTGCTCGACCTGAAGTGGCAGAGATACTCATGCGTTACTATAAGGGGGTATGAGATAAATTTTGATGGACGCCCCTTAACCAGTATCATGAATTCACAGTATTGTTAGGGACGGTGAATTTAGTAGAAGTTGTCGATTTGTTCGGTAGCTATACTCTCGTCTTCTAGCATGACTGGGATGCCAGTCTCAACGCGATATACTCTTTTTCGGTTTTCAGTGATGAGCGCTTCTTCGAGTGGTTCGTTTACTTTGCTACCATCTGCGTAGATTAAACGGTCATTAGCTATAGCATCATTGATTAAGCATAATTGCTGCTCACTTAGTATGAACATTTGTTGTTTAGTAACCGGGCAGCGCAGAATATCAAGAAGCTTTTTGTCAATGGCCATAGGTGAGTGCTTACTATCTAATTTGTCTTATATACGATCAGTATACTTGTCTATCCCGAAATATGCATCACAGGAAAATCGAAAATGATAATGGACTAATAAGATACTTCACGATCTTTGACGAGATAGCTGAAATAAGTGAGGTTGGGGGGGGATAGACCGAGAATAAAACAATTATAGACGGATATTTGCTAGGTAAATGGGTGATTAATTTTGAATATTGTTGTTATGAGGTATAGCATGAGGGAGGGAAAGTATTACAATGTTGCCTTGGGGGTGGCATTGTTGGTCATCATCTTTTGATGCAACTAGGAACTTAAGGGAAATTATATGGTTCGTTTCATAAACATTATTCTTTGCTTTGCGGTGCTCATGATTTCACCATTGCTAGCTGTGAGTGACGAGAATTTGCCTCTCCATACAGATCAACAGAAGCTCAGCTATACACTGGGCTATCAGATTGGTGGGCAACTAGCAAATCAGATTGGCCAAAGTGGCTTAAACCTTGATCCGGGAGTTTTTGCTCAGGCTATTGCCGATGTACTGTCGTCCCGACCCCCGATTCTTACTGCTTCAGAAATGGAGGCGGTGCTTCAAGCTTACCAGAATCGCGAGCAGGAAAAGCAGAATGAAGCTGCAGAGGTCGCGAGAATCCGGGGTGAGGTTTTCCAGACTGAATACGGAAGGCGAGAAGGTGTGTTAGCAACCAAAAGCGGTCTACAGTATAGGGTAATTGAGACTGGTGACGGACGATCACCTGGCCCATCTGATACAGTTGTTGTCCATTATGTAGGACGATTGATTGATGAAACCGTATTTGATAGCTCTAGGCAGCGCAATACACCAGCAACATTTAGTCTCGGCAGTATTATTCTTGGCTGGCAGGAAATATTGCAGCTTATGCGTGAAGGCGATCTTTGGGAAGTCGTTATTCCTTCCGAACTAGCTTACGGGACGCAAGGTGCTGGGCCTAGTAGCAAAATAGGTCCAAACGAGACGCTCGTCTTTGAGATTGAGTTAATTAGTATAAAGTAATGCGATTGTGGCTGGTACGCAAAGAGCGTACTAATTGCAATCGAGAAAAAAGTAGAACAGACTAGAGGTATAAAGCGTCTATTATGGATCGTTTAATGTATTCTACAATTAAAACTTGATCATATTTGCGCTTATATAGGCCTGTTGTAACTGTAATTCTACTGGAGATATTGCGTGAAAATATTGCTGGCTGATAAATTTCCATCATTCGGTGTTGATTTATTGAAGGCATCGGGCCATGTTTGCGTCTCAAAACCGGACCTTTCAGACAGCGATTTGCCAGCTGAAGTGGCAGATACAGAGATATTAGTTGTTCGGAGCACGAAGGTAACCCAAAAGACCATAGAGTCAGCCCCGAAATTGCAAATGATCATACGAGCCGGAGCTGGAACCAATACGATTGATAAGTCTGAAGCTAATCTAAGGAAGATACCAGTATGTAACGTTCCAGGTCGGAACGCAGTTGCTGTGGCAGAGCTTGTGATGGGCCTTATCATTTCTATTGATAGAAGGATTCCAGACAATGTTGTAGAGCTAAGGGAAGGTCGATGGAATAAAAAACGCTTTAGTGCGTCCCAAGGAATTTATGGAAAGAGTCTGGGTGTTATTGGGGTTGGCGCTATCGGATTAGCTGTTCTTGAGAGGGCACGGGGATTTGGTTTGCGCATGCTCGTCATTGAAAAGTCTAGCAGGCCAGATAATATTCAAAAGAGGCTGTCCGAGATCGGTGTTGAGGCTGTGAGCGATATTGAATCTCTGATAAATGAATCACATATTTTGACTTTTCATTTGCCGGCTAATTCGAGCACCAAGAGGATGATTGACGGAAGTTTTCTAGAGAAAGTCAAACACGACACCGTAATTATTAATACATCTCGTGGCGATCTAATTGATGAGCAAGCATTAATAAGAGCATTGAATGAAAAGAATTTAAAAGTCGGTTTAGATGTCTATGACAATGAACCGTCGACTAGTGTAGGTGAATTTAATTCAGAGTTAGCTAAACATCCAAATGTTTATGGCACGCACCACATTGGCGCCTCAACAGCACAAGCTCAGAGAGCTGTTGCAGAGGGTGTAATTGAGATTGTCGAGGAATTTACAAATGGGCAGTTACTTAATTGTGTCAATATGCCTTCATAGCTCTGGTTATTGCTAGTTGCCCAGTGAGGAATTTTTTATGATTAATCGTGTTCACAACTTTAGTGCAGGTCCATGCACCTTGCCATTAGAGGTATTGGAGGAAGCAAGAGAAGAATTTGTGAACTATCAAGAATCCGGAATGTCTCTAATTGAGATGAGCCATCGAGGAAAGCATTTTGATGCTGTACATAACGAAGCTATCCAGTTAGCACGAGAGGTGTTTGAAGTGCCCGAAGATTTCTGCATTCTTTTCCTGCAAGGGGGTGCTACTCTTCAGTTTTCAATGGTCCCAATGAATCTATTAGGGGATAAATGTAAAGCGGCTTATATTGACTCCGGTTCTTGGGGAAGTGCAGCAATAGCTGATGCGAGAATTTACGGTAGCGTTTACACGGCTTGGGATGGTAATGAATACAATTATTCACGCATGCCAAGTCTAGACGAAATTCATATCAAGACAAATACGAGATATCTACATATAACGTCAAATGAAACTATAGGTGGAATACGGTTTGTGGAGTGGCCAGATGTTAACGTGCCAGTAGTGGCAGATATGTCATCAGACTATATGTCCAGGAGAATCCCATGGCAGCTGTTCGATGTTGTATACGGCGGTGTTCAAAAAAATCTTGGCCCAGCGGGTATGGCTGTTGTTTTTGTCAGGCAATCAATTTTGAGTGCGTGCAATAAGAATTTAGGTCGTTACCTTCGCTATGACTTGCAGTTAGACAGCAATTCTATGCTCAACACACCACCGGTGTTTCCGATATATCTATTAGGAAAAGTCTTGCGATGGATGAGATTAGGAGGAGGCATTGAAGCTATGGAGCGAGCAGCTGAAGAGAAGGCAGCGCTTTTGTATTCTGCCATAGATAATAGCTCTGGCTATTTTAGTTCGCCCGTTGATGAGCATGACCGTTCAGTTATGAACGTCGTTTTTCGATTACCTACCCCAGATTTGGAGAATTTGTTCTTGGGAGAGGCTAATGGTGCGGGATTTGTCAATCTTAAAGGACATCGTAGTGTGGGAGGTTGCCGAGCTAGTATTTATAATGCAATGCCCAGATCTAGTGTCGAACTACTTGTAGACTTTATGAAATCTTTTCAGCTAAGCAATCCAGCATGATGATACGCATGCTAAACAACAAACTTGTTACTGAACGGGTTAATTATGTTGCTAAGTACCTACTTTAATCACATGATATCACTTCTACATCTCGTCACCGTTGCGTTAGTTTGACAAATATACGCCCATTTAAACCTTATCTCGCGGATCCTTCTCGGGTGGGTAATGTTGCATCACCGCCGTCAGATTCGATGTCACCGCAAGAGAGGGCTGAGTTTGGCGCTAGACATCCAGACAATTTCATTAATGCAATTCGTTCGATAGAGGAGTTCCCAAAGACTCAATTACCTTCGCTTGAGCAGCTATTGCAAGATAACTTAGCTGTTCTAAGCCGCTTTTTGGGAGATGGTTCTTTTGTGCGTGAGTTAGAACCCTCTTTATATATTTATGAGATGATTTGTCAGGATCATTCTCAAAAAGGGATAGTTGCTGAGGTGCCTGTTGCAGACTACCACGCAGGGACAATTAGAGGTCATGAAGATACAAGGGCGGAGCATGAAGAGCATCTCTTTCAATATTTAAATGTTGTAGGTGCCACTTCAAGTCCTATTTGTGCTGCCTACCGAAGCAAACCTCGAATAGATGAGATTGTTTCTGAGATTACTTTTGGAGCACCGCTTTTGGACTTTACGGATGACTATGGAGTTCGCCAGAAAGTGTGGCGTGTGAGTAATCGCCAGGTGTGTGGTGATCTGGAAGAGTTGTTCGGGCAAATATCGAAATTATATGTCACAGATGGCCATCACCGAGTCGCGTCAGGCATTCGACATGCTGATAGACGGAGCGACGATTCAAACAGTGATGGACCATGGAATTACCTATTGATGGCATTATTTCCAATGGATCAAATGCGGATATTGCCGTTCAATAGATGCATAAGAGATATTGGAGATCTATCTGCTGAGAAGATGTTAGATAGTTTGTCCAACATTTTCATAATCGAAGAATGCCATCGAGATAGTCTTAATAACGATGGCCCTCAGAATCGAGGTGAATTCATTTTGTTATTTGATAATAGGTGCTATAGATTAAACATTCCTGCGGACTGTATTCCTAATCATCCAGTAGAATCGCTAGATGTGTCACTGTTGCAGAGTCTTGTGCTCGAACCGTTATTGAACATTAGAGATCCTCGGTCAGATCCACGTTTAGATTATGTAACAGGGGAATTGGGTCTAGATGGATTGCGTCAGAGGGCTGAATCTGGATGGAGATTGAGCTTCGCCTGCTATCCACCATCGTTTGAGGAATTAGTCGCGGTTGCAGATGCTGGTTTACGTATGCCACCCAAGAGTACGTGTTTTGATCCTAAAGCAAGATCTGGGATTTTTGTTCGAACTTGCTAGCTTAAACATGCTGTTTCGACGTGCATTGTATCTATAGTATTGCATTTTGGTTATTGCAGGCCCAATATATTGTGAGGATAGCTTAGATCGCCGATGTGCTAGAGTGCGCGTTTTTAAAGGTAAATTTTCTACATTTAAAAGTATAAAGGAGAGGAGACTGTGCCTAGTGATATTGAAATTGCAAGGAATGCGAACCTTAAGCCAATTACAGAAATTGGAGAGCGTCTGGACTTGCCTGCTACTGAATTAATTCCCTTCGGACACGATAAAGCAAAGCTTTCCATGACTGCTGTAGATTCTGCTCGGGCTCAGCCCCAGGGAAAGTTGATTCTTGTGACAGCTATGTCTCCGACTCCGGCTGGTGAAGGCAAAACCACCACATCAGTAGGCCTAACAGATGGGCTTAATCGAATAGGTAAAAAAGCATTGGCTTGTCTTCGGGAGCCAAGTTTGGGACCATGCTTCGGAATGAAAGGTGGTGCCGCCGGTGGCGGCTATGCTCAAGTCGTACCTATGGAAGACATCAATCTTCACTTCACGGGTGATTTTCACGCGATCGGGACAGCGCATAATTTGTTATCAGCTCTTATTGATAACCATATTTATTGGCACAATCAATTAGGCTTTGACTCTCGGCGCGTTGCTTGGCGTCGTGTTGTCGACATGAATGATCGTGCCTTGCGAACCATTACTGCATCCCTCGGAGGAATTTCCAATGGATTTCCACGGGAGTCGGGATTTGATATCACAGTTGCTTCTGAGGTTATGGCTATTTTTTGTCTTGCTGAAGACCTGAACGATTTGCAGAGTCGCCTTGCATCAATCATTG
>MDTE01050632.1_pt1 | contig 18188 bp, 12 predicted proteins | sample 811231 | NCBI WGS metagenome assembly MDTE01 (sample SAMN05326651, study PRJNA326480) | marine metagenome | isolation source: seawater | place: Indian Ocean: Red Sea | collected 2010 | reverse complement strand
TGTATATAAAGATTAAATATTTCATTTGTAAAATTTTAGTGCAATGTAAATAAAATTTTACTCTTCTTTTGTTTCTTCTTGGTTTATTTTATCGTCCTCATCTTGATCTTTCATCACTTTAGCTACTGCAGCAATTGCTCCCTCTTCCTTAATTTTTACTAATTTTACTCCTTGAGTTGCCCTTCCCATTACTCTTAAATCTGAAACACTCATTCTAATTGCAACTCCAGATTTCTTTATTATCATTAAATCGTCATCATCGCTAACATTCTTTAAAGCCACGAGATTTCCTGTTTTTTCAGTAATTGAAATAGTTTTTACCCCTTTACCGCCCCTGTTTGTAATTCTATAGTCATCTAAACTTGATCTTTTACCGAAACCATTTTCTGAAACTACTAATATATCAGAGTTAACATCACTTACTGATACCATACCAATAACTTCATCTAATTGATTTTTAAGTTTAATTCCTCTAACTCCAGAAGCTCCTCTTCCCAATGGTCTTGTTTTATCTTCTTCAAATCTGATCGCTTTACCTGATTTTACTGCCAACATAATTTGGCTATTTCCGGTTGTTAATTTTGCTTCAAGAAGCTCATCGTCATCTTTTATATTTATAGCATTTATTCCATTAGCTCTAGGTCTAGAATATTTCTCTAGTGATGTTTTAACAACTTGACCTTTTTTTGTAGCCATAATAACATAGTGATTGTTTATATAATCACTATCCTTAAGATCATGAGTATTTATAAAAGCCTTAACTTTGTCATCTTGTTCAATGTTAATTAAATTTTGAATAGCTCTGCCCTTCGAGGTCTTGGAACCCTCTGGTATTTCATAAACTCTCATCCAAAAACACTTTCCTTTTTGAGTAAAAAACAACATGTATTGATGATTAGTTCCTACAAATAAATGTTCCAAAAAATCTTCATTTCTAGTTGTACTTGCTTTTTGTCCAACTCCACCACGATTTTGGAGTTTATATTCTGAAAGTGATGTTCTTTTAATATAACCTGCATGCGATATAGTTACAACAACTTTTTCATTAGGTATCATATCCTCAACACTAAAATTTCCTCCTGTATAATCAATTATAGATCTTCGTTCGTCTCCATATTTATCTTTAACAACCGTGAGTTCATCTTTTATTATATCCATTCTCAAATCTTTATTTGACAATATATTTTTGAGTCTTTCAATTGTTTTATTTAACTCCTCGAATTCATCTCTTAATTTCTCCTGTTCAAGACCTGTTAATTGTCTTAATCTCATTTCTACAATTGCTTTTGCTTGTATTTCTGTAAGTTCAAATTGATCTTGTAAGCTTTTTTTTGCTGATTCAGTATTTTCTGATGATCTAATAAGCTCAATTACTCTATCAATATTATCAGAGGCTACTATAAGACCTTTTAATATGTGTGCTCTTTCCTCTGCTTTTTTTAACTCGTATTTAGACCTTCTAACAACAACGTCATGTCTATGTTCAACGAAGTTACTTATAAGTTCTTTTAAATTCAACAACTTCGGTCTTCCTTTAACTAAGGCTATACTATTAACACTAAATGATGATTGTAGTTGAGTAAACTTATAAAGCTTATTTAGAACTATATTGGGTATAGCATCTCTTTTTAGAATATAAACAATTCTCATTCCTTTTCTGTCAGACTCATCTCTTATTGATGAAATACCCTCAATTTTTTTGTCATTTATTAATTCAGCTGTTTTTCTAATCATATCAGCTTTATTGGTTAAGTAAGGAATTTCGTCTACTACAATACATTCTCTGTTATCAATTTCCTCAATTACAGCTCTACCTCTGATGACAACTTTTCCTCTTCCAGTCATAAAAGCTTCTTTAACCCCTTCATATCCATAAATAATTCCACCTGTTGGAAAATCAGGTGCTTTAACAACCTTAATTAAATCTTCAATTTCAACATCATTATTACTGATAAAAAGATTAATGCCATCAATTACCTCTGACAAATTGTGAGGTGGAATATTTGTTGCCATACCAACTGCAATTCCAGATGCCCCATTTATCAATAATGTAGGGATTCTTGTTGGAAGAACAGTAGGCTCATAAATAGTATCATCAAAATTTAGTTCCTGATCGACAGTCTCTTTATCAATGTCTGCTAAAATATCCTCAGATATTTTTTGCATTCTTGCCTCTGTATACCTCATTGCAGCTGGACTATCACCATCTACAGATCCGTAATTTCCTTGACCATCAACTAGTAAATATCTTAAACTCCATTCTTGAGCCATTCTTACCATTGCGTCATAAACCGATGTGTCACCGTGAGGATGATATTTTCCTAAAACATCACCAACTATTCTAGCAGATTTCCTGTAAGCTCCCCCAGATCTTATACCCAACTCATGCATACCAAATAAAACTCTTCTATGAACAGGTTTCAATCCATCTCTTACATCTGGTAAAGCACGTGACACTATGACAGACATAGAATAATCTATGTAAGCAGACTTCATTTCATCCTCAATATTAATAGGAATAAGCTTTTCGTTATCTAACATAATCATTTATTATATATTGCTAAAATATGGATTATAACCATTATTTATTAGGATATATATAGTTTTTGTCACATATTTTATTAACATTATAATTTTAAAAATTAATTAATAAAAAACATTTATCAAACTTTGTAATATTATTTTTTTTTTGTCTATTAGCTTATATTGAATTGTTATTTGGAACGATTTTTGAAATAATTTAATTAAAAGTTTGTTATGGATGATAATTTTTCACCACGAGTTAAAGATGTAATTACATACAGTAAGGAAGAAGCACTTCGTTTAGGACATGATTACATTGGAACTGAACATTTAATGCTTGGTATACTCAGAGATGGTGGTGGTAAAGCAATTTCGATTTTAAACTCTATTGAAGTTGATCTTGATAATCTTCGAAAAAAAGTTGAAATACTAAATCCTGCCATTATTGATTCATCATCTATTGAAAACTCAAAAAAAAATCTTCATTTAACTCGTCAAGCTGAAAGAGCACTTAAAACAACTTTTTTGGAAGCTAAATTATTTCAAAGTGATTTAATCAATACTGCTCACCTTCTTTTATGTATTCTTAGAAATGAAAATGATCCTACAACAAAACTTTTAATTAATTTAAACATTAATTATGATTTAGTAAAGGAGCAATTTAAACTTATGCTAGCAAATGATTCAGAATATGACGAGATATCTTCATCGTCTTCTTTTCCAGATGAAAAAGATTCTAATGATTCAAGTAATAAATCAAATCCATTTACAACCTCAAGTGATTCAGGTAAAAATAAAAAATCTAAGACACCTGTTTTAGATAACTTTGGTAGAGACGTAACTAATCTTGCTGAAAATAATGAACTTGACCCTGTTGTTGGAAGAGAAAAAGAAATTGAACGAGTATCTCAAATTCTTAGTAGAAGAAAAAAAAATAACCCACTCTTAATTGGTGAACCTGGTGTTGGAAAATCTGCTATTGCTGAAGGTCTTGCTCTTAGAATAGTACAAAAAAAGGTTTCAAGAGTCCTTTACGGCAAAAGAGTTGTTACGCTAGATTTAGCTAGCCTTGTTGCTGGAACAAAATACAGAGGTCAATTCGAGGAAAGAATGAAAGCTGTGATGAATGAAATCGAAAAAAATGACAATATAATTCTATTTATTGATGAAATACACACTATTGTTGGTGCAGGTGGAGCTACAGGGAGCTTAGACGCGTCAAATATGTTCAAGCCTGCTTTAGCTCGCGGAGACATTCAATGTATTGGTGCAACAACACTTGACGAATACAGACAGAATATTGAAAAAGATGGTGCGCTTGAAAGAAGATTTCAAAAAATTATTATTGAAGAAACCACAGTTGAAGAAACATATGAAATTTTAAAAAATATAAAAGATAAATATGAAAATCATCATAATGTTACTTACACTGATGATGCTTTAAAAGCATGTGTTGATTTAACTAAAAGGTATGTTACTGATAGATTTCTTCCTGATAAAGCTATTGATGCTCTTGATGAAGCTGGATCAAGGGTTCATATTAATAATATGAATGTGCCCCAAAATATTATTAAATTGGAAAACGATCTTGAAAACATCATTGTATTAAAAAATTCAGTCGTAAAAAAACAAAAATACGAGGAAGCTGCCAGATTAAGAGATGACGAAAAACGGATTGAAAGAGACCTTATATCAGCTCAAAATGAATGGGATGAACAATCAAAATTAAATAGAATTAAAGTAGATGAATCTCACATATCTGAAGTTGTATCTATGATTAGTGGCGTTCCTGTTAGCAAAATTTTCAATAAAGAAAAAAGTAAACTATCTAAATTGAATAACATCATTGGAAATAAGCTTATTGGTCAAAAAAATGCTATTGAAAAAGTTGTTAAGGCTATTCAAAGAAACAGAGCTGGTCTTAAAATTGTTGAAAAACCGATTGGTTCTTTCATATTTCTTGGTCAAACGGGCGTGGGAAAAACTCAATTAGCTAAAATTCTTGCAAGCGAAATCTTTGAATCAGAAGATAATTTGATTAGAATTGACATGAGTGAGTATATGGAAAAATTTGCTGTCTCCAGGTTAATAGGTGCTCCTCCCGGATATGTTGGATATGAAGAAGGAGGTCAATTAAGTGAGAAGGTTAGAAGAAAACCTTACTCCGTAATCCTATTAGATGAGGTTGAAAAAGCTCATCCTGATATCTTTAACATGCTTTTACAAGTATTAGACGAAGGTTTTTTAACAGATAGCGTTGGCAGAAAAATTAATTTTCAAAATACAATAATTATCATGACATCAAATATTGGTGCGAGACAAATTAAGGATTTTGGAACTGGTGTTGGTTTTTCAACTAATTCACAAAAAGCTCAAAACAGCGATATCGAAAAAGGTATCATCGAAAATTCACTAAAAAAGACGTTTTCCCCCGAATTTTTAAATAGGGTTGATGAAATTGTTGTTTTCAACTCACTAGAAAAAAATGATATCAGAAAAATTGTTGATATTGAAATTTCTAAATTAGTTGACAGAGTCACAAATCTAGGTTATAAAATTTCAATCACTGAAAAGGCAAAAGATTTTATTTGTGAGAATGGTTACGATAAGAAAAATGGTGCCAGACCTCTTAACAGAGCTATTCAAAAATTTATTGAAAACTTAATTGCTGAAGAAATAGTAAACAATAAGATTAAAGAAGGTGACGAACTATACATAGATCATCTTAAGACTGACAATTTTTTAACTTTGGCATCAAAAAAAAATAAAAAAAAGACCGATTAATTTCCAAAAATATTTTTTTACTGTTATTTTTGCCTTATGATTTATAGATTTATATCAATTAAACTTGCATTGTTTATATTAAACAATATCTCTTTCACAACCCTTTAGGGGGGTAAATCACTATTTTTTATAAATATTAATAAGTAATATAAAGTTTAAAACCAATGTTTTATACTTTAGCTAAATAATTTTAAAATTATCATATGAAGGTCTTAAAGTTTGGTGGAACGTCAGTAGCTAACGCTAAAAGTGTTAAAAAAGTTATTGAAATTATTTCAAAGGAGAATAGTAAATCAATTGTAATTGTATCGGCACTTTCTGGTATTACTGACTTATTACTGGATGCTATAAATTCTTCAAAGAAAAGTAAAAAGTCATTTATAAATTTTCTGAATAAAATTGAAGAAAAACATCTAACACTTATTAAAAAATCATTAAAAATAAATAACCAAAGTGAATCAATTAGTTTTTTAAAACAAAAAATTAACGAAATTGAATCTATACTTGAAGGTATCAAACTTTTAGGAGAATACTCGCCAAAAATATTATCTAAAGTATTGTGTTATGGCGAAATACTTTCTAGTAAAATTATTTATGAAATCATTAAACAACAATTAAAAGACATAAGTTTTATTGATTCACGAAAAATAATTTGTACAATTAGTCATGACAATAAAAATATTGTTGATTGGAAAAGAACAAAAAATAATTTTGATAAAAAAGTAAAGAATATCGATTCAAAATTAATTTTAGCTCCAGGGTTTATATCAGCTAATAGTGAGGGTGAAGATACTAATTTAGGAAGAGGAGGATCGGACTTCACTGCATCTATTTTTGCATCAATTTTAAAAGCTAATATCTTAGAAATTTGGACTGATGTGAGTGGAATGTATACTGCTAATCCCAAAATAGTTTCACAAGCATATCCAATAAATCAATTGTCATATTCTGAAGCAATGGAATTATCTCATTTTGGAGCTAAAGTTATATATCCGCCAACATTGCAACCATTAATTGAAAATAATATTCCTTTAATAATTAAAAATACTTTCAGACCAGATGATTTAGGGACTATCATAAAATCAAATAATTCAAAAAAATCGAATGTAATTAAAGGAATTAGTCATATAAATAATATTTCATTAATTACTCTTGAAGGTTCAGGAATGGTAGGTGTTTCAGGTTTTTCAAGTAGACTTTTCAGTGCTTTAAATAAAGGGAATATAAATATAATAATGATTAGCCAAGCATCATCTGAACAATCAATATGTATTGGGATAAATAGTGATGAGGCAGAATTTGCAAAAAAAAATATTGATAAAGAATTTGAATTTGAAATTTCATTAAAAAAAGTTAAGCCTTGCTTGGTTGAAAATAATTTAGTCAATATTGCTGTGGTTGGAGAAAAAATGAAAGATCATCAAGGAATTAGCGGTAAAATTTTTAGTTCACTAGGAAATAACAATGTTAATATACGAGCTATTGCTCAAGGTGCATCTGAAAAAAATATTTCTTTTGTGATTAATAAGAAAAATTGCAATAAAGCATTAAACACATTACATGAAACATTTTTTGAGGAAAACATTAAGGAATTAAATTTATTTATTGTTGGAGTTGGAAATGTTGGTGGAAAATTACTCGAACAAATATCAAAACAATATAAATATTTAATTGATGTTTTAAAGTTAAGAATAAGAGTGATCTCTTTATCTAACTCAAAAAAAACATATTCAAATAACGATGGTGTAGATTTAAAAAATTGGAGAAAGCTCTTAAAATCTGGAAATAAAATGAATTTAAACTTACTCTATAATAATATTAAAAAACTTAATTTAAGAAATAGCATTTTTGTAGACAATACTGCTAGTGAAAAAATTTCTGATGAATATGAAAAGTATTTAGAAACTAATATTGGTGTAATAACTTGTAACAAAATTGCTTGTGCTGACAGATACAACAAATATTTAAATTTAAAGAATTTATCCAGAAAATATGGTAGCCCATTTTTATTTGAAACGAATGTTGGCGCAGGTCTTCCTGTAATTGATACTTTAAATAATTTAGTTGATTCTGGAGATAGAATATTAAAAATACAAGCAGTATTATCTGGCAGTTTAAATTTTATTTTTAATAATTTTAAAAAACCAGATACTTTTCATGAAATAGTCTTAAAAGCAAAAGAGGAGGGTTACACTGAACCTGATCCAAAAATTGACCTTAGTGGAGTAGATGTAGCAAGAAAAATTCTTATTCTTGCAAGAGAAAGTGGAATGAAATTAGAACTAGATCAAATTAAAAATAAATCTTTTCTCCCAGAGGAATCAATTAATTCAAAAGATGAGAAGTCATTTATTGAATCATTAGTAAAACACAAGAGTATTTTTAATTTGTTGTTAGAAAATGCTAACAAAAATAATTCCAGATTAAAATATGTAGCGGAACTTGAAAATGGTAAAGCAAGTGTTGGACTTAAAGAAGTTGAGAAAGGTCATGACTTCTATAATTTAAAAGGAAGTGATAATATTGTCCTTTTTTACACAAACAGATATTTTGAACAACCCTTGATTGTAAAAGGTGCAGGAGCGGGAGCGGATGTAACAGCTGCTGGAATTTTTGCTGATATAATAAGAATTGGTAAAAAATAAATTATGAATGAAATTAAAATATTTTCTCCTGCAAGTGTTGCAAATATTTCTTGTGGATTCGATGTTTTAGGAGTTTGCCTAAATAATATAGGTGATGAGATGGTAATAAGAAAAACTAAAAAAAAAGGTGTTGTAATTTCTAAAGTTCATGGAGATATGGATATACCTCTTGATAATAAAAAAAATGTTGCGGCTATTTCTGCATCATCACTTCTTAATAAAATTTCAATAAATCATGGGTTTGAGATTGAAATATTTAAAGGTATAAAATCTGGTAGTGGAATTGGTAGTAGTGCAGCAAGTTCTGCTGGATCAGTTTTTGGAATTAATAAACTGATAGAAAAACCTTTTTCAAAAAATGAATTAATAAAATTTGCAATGGAGGGAGAAAAAAAGGCAAGTGGAACAGCTCATGCAGACAATGTCGCTCCCTTGATATGCGGTGGTATAACTTTAATTAGATCATCGACTGAAATCGATGTAATTAATCTTCCGATACCAGATAAATTATTTCTTACAATAATACATCCAAAAATTAAACTGAAAACATCTGACTCAAGATCAATATTAAAACACAAAGTTTCCTTAAAAAAAACTATTGATCAAATGGCAAATTTGGGAGGTTTTATAAGTGGGCTTTACACTAATGATTTTAATTTAATTAAAAGATCCTTAAAGGATGTTATTGTTGAACCAACTAGATCTATTTTAATTCCTGAATTTTATAAAATTAAAAAATCTGCTATTGATAACGGCGCTCTTGGTTCAGGTATTGCTGGATCTGGACCATCAATTTATGCAATGGTAAAAGGTGAAAAAAAAGCTAGGAAAGTTGGGGAGGCTATGTCAGAAATTTTAATTAAAATAGGGCTTGAATTTAACTTGCATGTATCAGAAATAAATAGAAATGGAATCAAAGTACTTTCAAAAAAATGAAATTTAAAAGTCTTAACAATAATTCAAAAAAAGTTAATTTTTTAGAAGCAGCAATAAGTGGACTTGCTCCAGACAAAGGTTTATATTTTCCTGAAAAAATAAAAATGCTTGATAAAAATTTTTTTGATTCAATTTATAAGTTAGATGATCATGAAATTGCTAAAAAAGTAATTAGTCCCTTTATTGGAAATGTTATTGATGAAAGATCTCTTGATAAAATTATTGAAGAAACAATTTCTTTCCCATTTCCATTATTAAATATTGAAAAAAACATCTATTGTTTAGAGCTTTTTCATGGACCAACTTTAGCTTTTAAAGATATTGGAGCAAAGTTTATGGCAAAAACAATCGAATATGTAATCAAAAAAAATCATTTAGGAAAAATAACTGTTTTAGTTGCAACATCGGGAGATACTGGTGGTGCTGTTGCAAACGGCTTTTATGGAATTAATGGAATTGAAGTAATAATTCTATATCCGAAAAACAGGGTAAGTAAAATACAAGAAAAACAACTAACTACATTAAATGGAAATGTAACTGCAATTGAAATATCTGGTTCATTTGATGATTGTCAAAATATGGTGAAAAGAGCTTTTATTGACAATGATATAATTAAATTGAAAAAATTGACGTCAGCAAATTCAATAAATATAGCAAGATGGTTGCCTCAAATGTTTTACTATTTTTTAGCATACAAAAATTTAAAAAGTAAATCAAATTCTATAACTTTTTCAGTACCTAGTGGAAATTTTGGAAATATTTGCGCTGGTCTTCTTGCAAAAAAAATTGGCCTTCCAATTAAAAATTTTGTCGCAAGCACAAATATTAATGATGTAATTCCTACATTTATTTCAACAGGGAAATTAATTCCAAAAAAATCTAAAACTACAATCTCTAATGCCATGGATGTTGGTGATCCAAGTAATTTTATAAGAATTTTAAATCTTTATGATTCTAATTTAACTAAATTGAAAAAAGATTTTTATAGTTACAGTTTCACTGATAGTGAAACAAAAATTGTAATAAAGAAAATTTTTGAAAAATATGGATACATACTTGAACCTCATGGAGCAATTGGATATTTAGGATTGAAAAAAAATATTGAAAAAAGTGATGACGACATTGGTGTTTTTTTGGAGACTGCTCATCCAATTAAGTTTAGTGAATCAGTTGAAAAAATAATTAATAAAAAAGTAGTAATTCCTGAGAGAATAAAAAAAGTTTTAGAGGGTAAAAAAAAATCTGTTGAAATTAATAGCTATAGTGAATTAAAAAACTTTATTATAAAAATTGACTCATGAAAAAAACAGTTTTAAATTCAATTCACAAAGGTCTCGGAGCTAAAATGGTGAATTTTTATGAATTTGAAATGCCATTGTATTATGATAGCATTAGTAATGAACATAGAAAAGTAAGACTTGACTGTGGATTATTCGATATTTCTCACATGGGAGAATTTTTTGTCTTTGGAAAAAATTCTTTTGAACTACTTCAAAAAATTTGTAGTAATGACATATCAAAACTTTCTGTAGGTAAAGCACAATATAATTATTTACCAAATTTTGAAGGTGGTATAATTGATGATTTAATTGTTTACCAAATAGAAATTGACAAGTACATGTTGATTGTTAATGCATCAAATATTGAAAAAGATTTTAATTGGATTAATGAAATAAATAAAAAATTTAAATCTGAATTATTGAATTTATCAGATGAATATTGCCTTTTTGCATTACAAGGACCCAAATCAGTTTCAGTTTTAAAAAATTTATCAAAAGTTAAACTAGATTCCATGGATAATTATAATATTAAAGTAATTAATCTTGCTGGTCTTAAAGATATTTTTATATCCTCAACTGGTTATACGGGTGCTGGTGGCTTTGAAATTTTAGTAAAAAATAGTGAAGCTAAATTTCTTTGGAACAAATTACTTGAGGTTGGTGAATCAATTAAAATAAAGCCAATAGGTCTGGCTGCAAGAGATTCACTACGAATTGAAATGGGCTACTGCCTTTACGGAAATGAAATTGATGAAAATAGATGTCCTTATGAAGCAGGCCTAGATTGGATAACTAAACCTGACACTAAATTTATAAACTACAATGGGCTTTTATTACAAAAAAAAAGTCAAAAACATAAATTGATTGGTTTTAAATTAAATGAAAAAGGTATTCCAAGAAGTGGATTTAAAATATTTAATAAAAATTATATAGAAATTGGATATGTAACTTCTGGTACATTTTCTACTTACTTAAGCAAAGGTATAGGTTTAGGATATATTGATTTTTATCAATCACAAAAAGAAATTTTTATCGAAGCAAGAGGGAAAAAAATTCCAGCTACAATATGCAAATTGCCATTTGTAAAAAAAGAATATTGAAGAAAATTTTAATTTTAGGTGCAAGTGGATTCATCGGAAACTCAATTCAAAAAGAATTAAGTAAATATTATAATACTTTCGGTACTTATTTCACTAATAAATTATTTAAAATTAAAAATAATTTTCAATATTATGATATAACTTCATCTGACATAAATAAGATAATTATTAGAGTGAAACCAAATTTGATAATTTCTTGCCTTAAAGGGCCTTTCTCTTTTCAAATTAAAACTCACGAATCACTTATTGAATACGTAAAAAAAAATAACTGTAGAATTATGTTTATTTCCTCATCTAACGTTTTTGACGCTTTTGAACATTTCCCTTCATACGAATATGATAAAACCTTATCAAAAAGTAGATATGGTAAATTCAAATCAACTATTGAAAATTTAATTTTAAAACTAAACCCAGCTAAATATGTAATAATTAGACTGCCAATGGTTTTTGGAATTAAATCTCATAGAAATAAAGAAATTAAATTACTGATTAAAGAAAATAAACCAATTGATGTATATCCAAATACAATTGTTAACATAAATAGTGATATAATTTTAAGTCAACAAATAAACTATATAATAAATAAAAACTTGAGTGGGATTTTTCATTTAGGAACTAAAGATCTTATTAGTCACTTTGACTTAATAAAAAAAATTGTTGGAAATATAAATATTGGTGTGAAGTTTAAACATATATATACAACTAATAATTTAAGATATTTGGCAGTTCTTCCAAAAAAAAATTGTTTACCCTCTCATTTATATCCTAGCTGTGAGTCAATTATAAATATGTTTTCTTTAAATTTTAATATATATAAATAAAATGGGTAGAGCCTTCGAGTTTAGAAAATCAAGAAAACTTAAAAGATGGTCTACAATGTCTAAATCTTTTACAAAACTTTCAAAAGAAATTCAAATTTCAGTTAAAGAAAATGGTCCTTCTCCCGAATCTAATTCTAAATTGAGAGCATTAATTCAAAATGCAAAATCAATTAATATGCCAAAGGATAATATCGAAAGGGCTATAAACAAAAGTATTAATAAAACTAAAGATAATCTTAAACAAATTTTTCTTGAGGGTTACGCACCTTTTGGAATTGCAATTTTAGTTGAAGCAATAACTGACAATAATAATCGAACTGTTGCAAACATAAGAAGTTATTTCAAAAAAGAAAACGGAGAACTTGGTAAGTCTGGATCGGTTGATTATTTATTTAATAAAATTGCTTACTTTGAAATTTCAAATAATACAGTAGATTTAGAAAAAATTGAATTGGAATTAATTGACTTTGGGCTCTTAGAAATTATTTCAAAAAAAAAATATTCAACAATAATTGGTTCTTATGAAAATTTTAATTCATTACAATTAGAACTTGAAAAAAGAGAAGTTGAAATCGTTAATTCAGGATTTGATAAAATTCCCAATAATTTAATTTCAATTGATGAAGAAAAAAAGAATTTAATTATTAAATTAATTAATATCATAGAAAATGACGAAGATGTTCAAAATGTTTATCATAATTTAAATATTTAAAAAAAAATTGATAATTTACAGCAAGTTATTTATGTGATCAGTAAAAATCTATAAAAAAAAAAAATTTGTAGATTTGTTTTAAATATTTTAAAATGAAAGTTGGAATTCAAGCGTTTTTATGGTTACTAATATTTTTCTTTAGTTACCAAATATATGATTCTATTAATGGGCCGATCAACTTTAATAAGGTGAAAAATGAAAGATATAAAAAAGTAATCAATAGATTAAAGGATATAAGAGTTTCACAAATTGCCTATAAAGATGTTAAAGGATATTATGCTAATAATTTCGATAGTTTAATAAATTTTATTGATAACGGAATTTTTACATTAATTGAGAAAAGAGATTCTTCATATTTAGAGTATGACAGAACATATAGAATTGATATGTTAAAAGAGGTCATAGTGATTGATACACTTGGTTTTGTGAGTGTTAAAGATTCACTTTTTAAAGTAAATGATAATTATAAAATGATGTCTAAAATTCCTATCGAAGGAGTGGAAGAAAATTTTACAATAAACGCTGATATAATTGACAAAAATGGATACAATGTTCCTGTTTTCGAAGTTAAAGTCTCAAAAGACATTGTTTTGTTTGATCAAGATACTGATCTATTGAAAGAAGAAAATGAAACAATTTCAGTAGATGGCGTTAATGGTTCCGAAATCGTTTTAGGGTCATTAACTGAGGTCAGCGTTAATGGAAATTGGCCTACCATATTTGATGCAACTCAATAATAAATATCTAAAATCTGATAGTTTATCCATTCAAATTTTTAAAAGTGGATTATTTTTTTGCACAAAAAAAGAGGCCTATTTTTTTGATTTTAAAATTCTAAATTTTGATTCTATTTCTGTCAAGAATTTCATTGAAAAAAATAAAATTGAGTTTGATTTTGTTGAAGTAATTCTATTTGATGAAAATTCAATAATAATTCCAGATGATTTTTTTGATGAAAGAAAAATTAAGAATATTGTATCTACATCCATGCCCCTTAAGTCTGATTATTTAGTTTACGACAAAATTTTTGACACTAGACAAGTGGTTTTATACTATCTGAAAAAAGAAAATAAAAAAATAATTAACGATTTTTTTCCAAAAGCTGAAATAAAACACTTTACAACTCAGTTGTTTGAGGTATTAACGAAATTCTCAAAAAATGACTACAAAAAAAATATGTTTATAAACTTAAGAGCTAATTTTTTTGATATTTTTATATATCATTCTAACCAGCTATTATTTTTCAATACTTTTAATCACAAAACTATTGAGGATTTTCTATATTATGTTTTCTACGTTATTGAAATTCAAGGAATAAATCAAATTGAATCAAATGTATTTTTTTTAGGTAAAAATGATAAATTTAATACCTACTATAATTCATTTTCAAAATTTTATAATTCTGCTAAATTTTTAAATTCCCAAGCACCTAATATCTCTCAAAGTAATCACGAATGTCCTTTGTTTTTAGATATTTTTGAATAATGAATATTATTTCTGGATCATTAAAAGGTAGAAGAATAATTTACGATAAAAAACTTAATGTAAGACCGACTACAAGTAAGTCTAAAGAGGGTGTTTTTAATACATTGAACAATTTATATGATTGGAGTAAAATTATAGTTTTAGATTTATTTTCTGGTTCAGGAAATATTAGTTACGAATTTGCTTCAAGAGGAGTAAAAAAAATTTATTGCGTTGACAATAATTATGACAATATCAAATTCATTAAAAAAACATCAATGGACTTGAAAATTGATTTAAATATTATAAAATATGATTTTAAAAAATTTTTAAAAAAAAATGACGAAAAATTTGATATTATTTTTGCCGATCCACCTTATGATTATTCATTACAAAAACTAACAGAAATTGTTGATCTAATCTTTAGTGAAAAAAGTGTTACAAAAGGAGGGATTTTTCTACTAGAACATAATGATAAAATTGAATTAGGTAACCATAATTTATTTTATTTGAAAAAAAAATATGGATCAAATTGCTTTAGTTTTTTTAAAAAAAAAGGCAGACCATAAGCCGGATTCTGTATTATCTTATCATTTATCTAGACTCTTAATTACTTAAAAGTTCAAACCGTCTACCCTTTTACATTAAGCGAACAACCATAATCGTAAATATACTTGACGTTTCACCGTATAGAGTTTGCAAGATTTCACTACAGCATTACCTGTACATTCTTTCTGTTGCACTTGTCCTATTCATTTTTTGAATGACGGGTGTTACCCGCTATACTGTTCTGTGGTGTCCGGACTTTCCTCTTTTAAAAAAAGCGATAAGTGGTCTGCCATTGTAAATTTACTTATTTTGTTGATAATTATAATTTAAATATCAATAAACATTTTTAAATTGATATTTCATTTTCATAAATTTACTTTGATGAATCAATTTAAAGTTTCTGCATTAAAATATAGACCAATTAGTTTTGACGAGGTTGTTGGACAAGATATAATTACAACAACTCTAAATAAAGCAATAGAAAACAATCAGCTTGCAAAATCACTTCTATTTTGTGGTCCGAGGGGTGTTGGAAAAACAACATGTGCACGTATATTAGCAAAAAAAATTAACAACTTTAATTCATCTGATAATAATAACCACTCATACAATATTTTTGAACTGGATGCAGCATCTAATAATTCAGTTGAGGATATACGAAATCTTACTGAACAGGTTAGAGTTCCACCTCAGATAGGAAATTTTAAAGTTTTTATAATTGATGAAGCTCATATGTTGACAACATCTGCATTTAATGCTTTTTTAAAAACATTGGAGGAGCCACCAAGTCATGCAATATTTATTTTGGCAACTACTGAAAAAAATAAAATAATTCCTACAATTTTATCTAGATGTCAAATTTATGATTTTAAAAGAATAAAAATTAAAGATATTGTAATGGTTCTGGAATCAGTTTCTAAAAAACAAAATATTAGTTTTGAAGTTGATGCATTAAATTTAATTGCTGAAAAAGCTGATGGTGCACTTAGAGACGCTCTAACACTGTTTGATCAGTTATTAATTTCATGTACTAATAATTTAACTTTAGAAAATGTTTCTAAAAATCTCAACGTAATCAGTAATAATATATATTTTGATCTAACCGATGAAATTCTGAAAAAAAATATTCCTGGAATATTAATTAAAATTGAAAATATTGTTGAATTAGGTTATGATTTGTATGATTTAATCAGTGGAATGAATAATCATTTTAGGAACCTTTTATTATGTTCTGAAACTGATACTGATTCTCTTTTTGAGTTTAGTGAAAGTTTTAAAGATAAATATTCAAATTATTCATCTAAAATTAAAAGCAATATGTTTTTAGATTCATTAGATATATTAACTGAATCTGAATTAAATTATAATAAAACAAAAAATAAGAGAATTTTAGTTGAATTAACCTTTATGAAACTTACATCTCTAGATTACTCAGAAAAAAAAAAAAAAATAATACCAACTAGTTTTTATAAAAATTTCGATCCAAATAAAATTGATTTAATGAATTCAAAAAATGTCAATCAAGATTTTCTCTCAGAAACACGTGATTATTTTGAAAAAAAAAATACAGAAAAACAAACTTTTGAAAAAAAACGATTTTCAAAATTTTCTTTGTCAAGTGTTTTTGAAAAAAATGATATATCAATTAAAAATTTAAATTCAGAGAGTGTTTCAAAAATAAATCATGAATTTTCTAGTTCTGACCTTCAAAAATCATGGAAAAAACTAATAAAAGAAAAATCAAAATTAGGTGAAAAAAATATTGCTTCAATATTAAGATTAGGAAAACCATTACTTAAAGGTAATAACTTAATACAATTTGAGGTCCCATCAGAATCAATAAAAAATGAATTAGATAATATAAAGAGTGATCTACTATTTTTTTTTACAAATGAATTGAAAAATGAAAAAATCAAAATAGATTTTAAACTAAATGAAAAAATAATTATTAAAAAGGCGTATACTTTTGAGGAAAAGTATAAAAAACTTTATGAAATAAATCCAAAAATTGATAAACTAAAAAAAGAGTTTGGTCTAGATTAATTTTTTAATGACTTTTTATGAAGCATTTTTATCATTCCATCAGAAAGTCCTATTTTTGGAACAAACACCTTGTTTGATCCAGACCATTTCAATGATTTAATAAAAATTTCTAAAGCGGGTAAAATAACATCTGCCCTATCTGTATTTAAGTTATAATTGTAAATTCTATCATTATAACTTAATTTTTTTAAATTTTCGTAAATAGTATTTAGTTTTAAAATAGAAATAGGATTACCATCTTTAATTTTTGCAATCTTAAAAATTTTATTAATATTTCCTCCAGAACCAAGAACAACAAGATTTTTTATTTCTGAAGTATTTTCTTTTATCCAACATTTTATATCAATCCATATTTTTGAATTAACTGTTCCATTAATCATTCTAACTGTCCCGATTTTAAAAGATTTAGAAGAAATTCTCTTTTTATCCTTTAAAACTGTAAATTCAGTACTTCCTCCTCCTACATCTATATAAATAAAGTTTTTTGATAAATTTAAATTATTATAATTGAAAATATCTGAGTATGAAATGATTTCAGCTTCTTTTCTGCCATCAATTATTTGGATTTTAATATTTAATTTATCTTTTATTTTTTTTACTATAAACTCAGAATTATTAGCTTCCCTTAAAGCTGAAGTAGCACATACCATATATTTTTCAACCCCATGGATTTTCATTAATAATTTGAATGCCCTTAATGTTTTAAAAAGTTTTTTAATATTTGTTTTTGAGATCTCACCAACAGTAAATGAATCTTGTCCAAGTCTAATTGGAACTCTTACAATCGAACTTTTAACATAAATTGTTGGTTTATTTTTTTTAGATAGAATATTAGATATTAAAACTCTAACAGCATTAGATCCAATGTCAATTGCAGCATATTTAATTATTTTCATCTATTTTTGATAAAAATCTTTATTATAATAATTGAATGTTTCCTCTTGAGATCTATTTTTTTTCTTATTATTTGAAACAAAAATGTTTTGAGTATCAGTATTAATTAACCTAGCTTTTACATTATCTGTCCAGCTAATATTATATGTATCAATTATTTGATTTTGTAAATTCTTACAATAAATTGGAAATGTTACTTCAACTCTATTATCAAAACTTCTTGTCATCAAATCAGATGAGGATAAATAAATTTTTTTATTTCCACCATTTTCAAAAATATATATTCTAGAATGTTCAAGAAATTTATCAATTACACTAATGACTTTTATATTCTCACTTAACCCATTTATTCCAGGAATCAGACAGCAAACTCCTCTTACTATTAAATCTATTTTTACTCCTGAAGTACTAGCTTGATACAATTTGTCTATAATTTT
>MDTE01085287.1_pt1 | contig 18189 bp, 19 predicted proteins | sample 811231 | NCBI WGS metagenome assembly MDTE01 (sample SAMN05326651, study PRJNA326480) | marine metagenome | isolation source: seawater | place: Indian Ocean: Red Sea | collected 2010 | reverse complement strand
TTCTCACCGTTACCCAATCGGGCCTCGGAACGACTCCTGGCGCTCGGGGAAGCTGCGCTGGTCCGGGGCGAGCCTCGGGAAGCACGCTTTTGCTACGAGGAACTGCGCAGCAGCCTTCTGGCTGTTCGGTCCACCTACCAACCAGGCCAGAAGTTCATCGACGAAGCTGAAGAACACCTGACGACGCTGATGCTGAACGACAGCCGCGGCAACTGGCCCGACCGAGCCCTCCCCGACGACGAGCGACGAGCTCGCATCGAGGCCGTGCTGGCGCAGCGGGAAGATCCAGCGCTCCTTTGGGTGTTCGTCATGGGCCTCGGCTACTTCCTCTGGCTCGGTGGAGCCGGGCTGGCCATCTGGCGCGGCCTGCCCGCAGAAGACGACGGAGAGATCCTCTGGGCGGTGGTCCTCCGATTCGGTGGAGTCTCTCTCCTGGGCTACGGGGTCTGGGCTCTCGGCGTCGCGCTAGCCTGACGGACATCCATCCCATGAACATCCCTCTCCTCGACCTGAGCGACCAATACGAAGCGCTGGCCAACGACCTGGAGGCGGCCCTCGCCCGCGTCGTCCAATCGCAGCGCTTCATCGGGGGCCCCGAGGTGGCCGCCTTCGAGAGCGAGACCGCTGCCATGCTGGGCAGCCCCAACGCCATCGCGTGCGCGTCGGGCACCGATGCTCTGCTGCTGGCTCTGTGGGCGCTCGGGATCGGCGAGGGGGACGAGGTCATCACCACCCCGTTCACATTCTTTGCCACCGCCGGGGCAATCGCCCGGCTTGGAGCGACGCCTGTCTTCGTAGACATCATCCCCGATAGCTTTCAGATCGATCCGGAAGCGGTGGAAGCAGCCATCACGACACGCACCCGGGCGATCATTCCGGTGCACCTCTTTGGCGTGGCCTGCGATCTGGATGCGCTGTCGCGTCTCACGGAGACTCGGGGCATCGCCATCATCGAAGACGCTGCCCAGTCCATGGGATCGACACTCCACGGTCGCCAGACAGGGAGCATCGGCGACCTCGGGTGTTTCTCCTTCTTTCCCAGCAAGAATCTGGGAGCTTGGGGCGACGGCGGGCTCGTCACGGCACGCGACTCAGCCGTCGCCGACACCGTTCGCTCCCTGCGCTCGCACGGAGCCTTCCCCACCAAGTACTTCCACGACCGGGTGGGTACCAACTCTCGCCTGGACGCGCTGCAGGCTGCCATCTTGAGGGTGAAGTTGCCGCACCTCTTGGACTGGGGAGCCGCGCGTAGGCAACGAGTCGCCCGATACCAAGAGCTGATCCAAGAGAGGGGCCTTGAGAACCACGTCCGCTTCCAGTCCGTCACCGAGGGCTGCGTTCCGGCCTTCCATCAGTGCGTTGTCCGTGTCCCCCAGCGGGACGCGCTCGGCCAGTTCCTCACGGAGGCTGGCATTGGCAACGCGGTCTACTACCCCAGGCCCCTACACCTCCAGGAATGCTTCGCACACCTTGGCTACAGAGTGGGACAGCTGCCCGTCGCCGAACAAGCCTGTGACGAGGTCCTGGCGCTTCCCATCTTTCCCGAGCTGCGCGACGACCAACAACAAGCCGTCATCGACCGAATCGCGGCCTTCTTCGACGCACAGGCGCCCACTTCGTGAGCACGACAAGCCACTGGTTCTTGCTCTTTGGGCTATCGGCCCTGCTGGGGGGGCTGGTCGGCTCGTTTCTCAATGTGGTGAGTCACCGACTGCCTGCGGGCTTGAGCATCGTGCATCCCCCTTCGTCCTGCCCCCACTGCAAGCACCCCATCCGTCCCTGGCACAACGTCCCCGTTGTGGGCTGGCTGACTCTTCGAGGTCAATGCCGAGACTGCAGCGAGCCGATCTCAGTGCGCTACCCCATCGTCGAATTTGCCACAGCGTCCCTGTTCGCCCTGCTGTTCTTTCACATTGTCGGCGGACCCTCCGGCATTGCCGAACCCTCGGCTCTGCTGGTGTTCCTCGTGTACAGCTTCTACTTCTCGGCGCTGCTCGCCATCGGTCTGATCGATGCCGATCACTTCATCGTTCCCGATGTCATTTCCCTCCCACTCGTGCCACTGGGCATCACAGCTGTCGCGCTGCTTGAGACCGCGGGGCTCTCGCGTCTCAGCGGGGTGACGCTGCCCAGCGCTGTGCTTGGCGCCCTCGCCGGCGGCGGGGTGATGGTCGCGCTGGCTGCCTTTGGACGACTTCTGTTCGGGAGAGAGGCGCTGGGCATGGGGGACGTGAAGCTAGTCGCCGCCATCGGAGCCTGGCAGGGCGCACACCCAGCCCTTCTTCTGACCGTCTTCTTGGGCTCGCTCCTGGGCAGTGTCGTTGGCATCTCGTCCATGCTCATCCGCGGCCGACAGCGCTACGCCAAGCTACCGTTTGGGCCCTACCTGTGTGCAGGCGCGCTCGTGGCCTGGCTGTGGGGTGATGCTCTCCTCGCCCGAATCGCTTCGGGGCTGCTGTAGACCACGAGTTTCTCTGACGTCACCATGTGCAAAGCACAACTCCTACAACGCTGGCGAACTCACCTGGAGTCCAAGCGTGACGCGCTGCTCAACGAACAGGCTGCAGCCCGCAGCGCCACGAGGGTCGATGGCGGACACCGACCCGAGAATCGTGGAGAGCGAGCTGCGGTCACCTCCCAGGGTTATCTAGCGGAGGCACTCGCCAGTCGCACCGACGACCTGGACGCCGCAATCCAGCAGCTGGATGCCGTAGGAGCTGGTCCGCGAGAACGAGTGAGCCTAGGAGCCCTCGTTGTTGTCGAAGACGAGAACGGGCGAGAGAGCCGATTTCTGCTGCTTCCGGGCGGCGATGCCAGTCACCTGGACTCGGCCCGAGGCCCGGTTCGCGTTCTTTCGCCCTCCTCACCGATCGCAGCAGCACTCATGGGGCTTGATGAGTTGGAATCGGCCGAGTTCATTCGCGGCGACCACCTCGTGGAGTGGACCATCCAAGAAGTGCTTTAGTTCCGAGCGCCCCGACGGCAGAGTGCTCCGCCCGCACCCTGCTAGACTCTCTCAGCCCCGGGAGGCACCCCCGTCTTCCGTCGTGGAGGTCCGCAATGCACATCCACGAACTGCTCATGTGGGCCGTGCAGGAGGGGGCCAGCGACCTACACGTCGCGGCCGGCGAGATCCCGGCACTCCGAGTGCACGGAGAGGTCCAGAGATTCCAGGCCCCACCGCTGACAGCCGACGACGCAAAGCGACTGCTGTTCGCCATCATGAGCGAGCGTCAAAAGGCCGAGTTCGAAGAGGAGATGGACGCTGACTTCTCAGTGGGCATCGAGGGTCTTGCCCGGTTTCGAGTGAATGTCTTCTACCAGTCTCGCGGCATCGGGGCGGTGTTCCGAACCATCCCGGAGACCATCTTGCGGCTGGATCAGCTGGGCATGCCGCCCGTGCTTCGGCAGATCGCCGGGTTCAAGAACGGGCTCGTTCTGGTCACCGGGCCCACAGGATCGGGCAAGAGCACCACGCTCGCCGCGATGCTCGACCACATCAATCGGACACGGCGAGAGCACATCCTCACCATCGAAGACCCCATCGAGTTCATCCATACGCCCGACCGGTGCATCATCAACCAGCGTGAGCTGGGCAGCCACACTCGGACCTTCTCCAACGCGCTGCGAGCAGCCCTGCGAGAAGACCCCGATGTCATCCTCATCGGCGAGCTCCGCGACCTGGAGACCATTCAGCTAGCCCTGACGGCAGCCGAGACTGGTCACCTGGTGTTCGGAACTCTCCACACCCGTGGAGCCGCTGAGACTATCGACAGGGTCATCGACGCCTTCCCCTCCAGCGCTCAAGCTCAGGTCCGGGCACAGCTGTCCACGTCACTTCAGGCTGTAGTTTCCCAGCTGTTGTTGCCACGGAAAAACGGGACAGGCCGTGTTTGCGCTTCCGAGATCCTGGTCGTCTCCTACGCCGTCCGAAACCTCATTCGCGAGAACAAGACGTTCCAGATCTCGTCCATGATGCAGTCGGCAGCATCCTCTGGGAACAAGACGATGGCGACCCACCTGGCCGAGTTGCTGCGGGCAGGCGACATCAGCCGAGAGGTAGCGCTGGAGGCCGCAGGAGACAGTGAGCTGCCATCGACGACTTCGAACAGTCCGTCCAAGCCCACCAAGGCCAGCAAGCCCAGCTCAAGCAATCGAAAGTGACTCGCAATGCAGGTCAAGGTCAATGGTGAGACAGTCGAGTTGGAGGATGGGGCCTCCGTCCAGGCGCTTCTCGTGCATCTGGAGATCCCCGAGCCGCAGGGGGTCGCCGTCGCTGTGAACCTGGACGTCATTCCCCGAGCAGAACGGACCTCGAGAGCGCTGCGCGACGGGGACCGGATCGATGTCGTCACCGCAGTGGGCGGCGGCTAGCATCCCAGGCTGGTAGGCTTCGCCCTCCTCGGGGTCCGCCGACCCCGGACGGGGGCACGACATGACCTACCAGATCGGTACTCACGAGTTCAGTTCTCGCCTCATCGTAGGCACCGGCAAGTACCCCAACTTCCAGGTAATGAAGGAAGCCCTCGATGCTACGGGCTCCGAGCTCATCACCGTCGCGCTTCGACGCATCAACCTGGACGCGCCCAAGGGCGAGGGTCTGCTCGACCACATCGACCGCAGCAAGTACCGGCTATTGCCCAACACAGCGGGTTGTTTCACCGCCGAGGATGCGATCCTCACAGCGCGACTCGCCCGAGAGGCCCTGGAGACCGACCTCGTCAAGCTAGAAGTCATCGGAGATCCCCGAACCCTCTTCCCGGACAACGAAGCAACGATCGAAGCTGCCAAGGTGCTCATCAAGGACGGCTTCACGGTCATGCCCTATGTCATCGACGACCCCATCATCTGCCGCAAGCTCATCGACCTGGGATGTCCCACTGTCATGCCACTGGCGGCGCCCATTGGCTCGGGGCAGGGAATTCGAAACCCCACCAACTTGCGCATCATTCTCGAGACACTCGACGCACCCGTGATCGTCGATGCGGGAGTCGGCACTGCATCCGACGCAGCTCTGGCCATGGAACTCGGCTGCACAGCCGTGCTGATGAACACCGCCATCGCAGGCGCCGACAACCCTGTTCAAATGGCCGCAGCCATGCGCCACGGGATCGAAGCCGGCCGACTGGCCTACGAGGCCGGGCGAATTCCCCAGCGACTCTACGCCCAGGCAAGCTCGCCAGGAGACGGCGTAGTCCGCATCGCTGGTGAGTAGCACCCGGCCGCCATGACGAATTCGCCCAGCAGCGGACGCCTTCCCTTCTACCTCTACGCCATCACCGACCGACACGTGCTCCCTCGTGGGGGGTCTCTCGTCACCGCCACAGAACAGGCGGTGGAGCAGGCGTCACCCAGCAGCCTCGCCGTGCTCCTGCGTGACAAGGATCTGGCGTTCCAGGAACGACTGGAGCTGGCACAACGTCTCCGAGCGGTCACGTTGCGCCGCGGAGTGTACTTTCTGGTGCACGGCGACCTGGACCTGGCGATGCGCTGCGGTGCCGATGGCGTGCACATGCCCGACGACGGCCGAGACCTCCGTTCGATCCGCCACGAAGCTCCCGGCCTCCTCTTGGGCGTGTCTTGCCACGACAACGAAGGCCTGCAACGTGCAGCAGCAGAAGGTGCGAGCTTCGCGACCTTGAGCCCGGTACGACCCAGCCTCGGCAAGGCCGCACCGGGAGAAGAACTCGGATGGGACCGTTTCGAGCAGATGTCCTCGAAGTGTCCAATCCCAGTCTTCGCCCTCGGTGGCCTGGGGCCGGACGACGGCCCCACCGCACGACAGCGCGGAGCCTGGGGTATTGCCGCGATTTCATCCATCTTTGCAGCAGCCGAGCCGGGGCAGGTCATCGCTGCGCTGACATCCAGCCTAAGAAGCACCGAAGCCACACGATGACCGGAAAACTCCTACTCCTGCTCGCCCTTCTGCTCACCGGCTGTGAAGCAACCGACGATGACGATTCGATCTCCAATCCCATTGACTTGGACGAGGGCGACGACGACGACAGCGGTGTAGACGCCCCAGCACCGGTGGACATCCCACTCCCCTCTTCCTTTGCTGTCACTTGCAGCGAGAGCGAGCCCAACGACATTGAGGTCAATCAGGGCGACACTCGGCATTCCATTCCGCCATGGTCCAACGCAAACGACTGCGGCGAGATCGCCGAAGGGATCAGTGGCCCGCTGCTTCACGTCTCAGGCTCCATTAGCAGCATTGTCTGGGACAGCTGGGACGGCGACAACGACACCTACCAGTTCGACGTGCTGGGCGAGATCGAGCCACAGGGCGTGCTGCGCTGGGACCCGCTGCAGGGCGACCTCGATGCTCAGCTGTGGTGTGCCAGTGCCGGCACCTACCAAAAGCTATTTGATGGCGGCCTGGCCACAGCGAACCTGGCAGAGAGCGCCCAGGCAACGTTCGCAGTGCAGCCAGGGACGACTTGCTGGCTGTTCGTCGTGGGTTACTCGGGCTTGATCGCCGACTATGACTTCTGGTTGACCGCTCCCTGAGCCTCACAGGGGGAGGGCGAGCTCGGCTTCGAGCCGGCTGCAACCAGAGCCGCCGCGCGGATCTCCGAGCGCAGCTGGGTGTCGTGATCCATGCCCAGTTCTAAGCCTTGGGCGTACATGGACTCTGCCTCCACCGCACACCGGAGATCGAGGTACAGACGGGCGAGGTCGTAATAGACATCGGGCAAGCCCGGGTTGAGCCGCCTCGCCTCCAGCAGGTGTTTTAGGGCCGAGTCCTTGTTATGCAATGCTAGCTGAGTCCGACCCAGGCCAGCTTGAGCCCGTGCCGACTCTGGATCCAGCCGCACTGCAAACCTCAGCTCACGATTCGCGTCTACATGGAGCTTGAGTTCCACATACAACAGGCCCAGAAACGTGCGCAGGAGCGCAGAGCGCGGAGCGTCCACCAGGGCTTCCTTATAGGTCTGCACAGTCTGAAACAGATCGCCTCGACTGCGATAAACAAACGCGAGCCCTACGGTGGGCCAGGGGTTCAGAGGATCGAGAGAACGCGCCTTCTCAAAGGCCACCTCAGCCCGGTCCGGGTCATCGATGACCGAGCGTCCATAGAGGTACTGGGCCAGCGCACTTGCAGGCTGTGACTCTGCCTCCTGCTGATAGGACTCTCGGAACACTGTCGGTTCTTCGAGCACGCGGCGAGCGTCCTGAAGGCCACGGGCTGCCCCCACCGAGTCCGGATGCTGCTCGACAAGGGAAGTGAACGCTGCCTTGGCCGCCTCGGGGTCCTCTTCCAGAACGGCGAGAGCAGTCTTGAGAGCGCTCGCAGGGACCGGTTCTCTGTCCGAGTTCTCGGGCGCGACGCCCAGAGAGCACGCCGAGCACCCCAGCAAGATCGCAGCGAGGAAGGCTCTAGTGGGCCTCACCAGACGTACACCGCCTCGTCATAGCAGGGCATGCCAGAGGCTAGCTCTTCGCACGTAGCGGTCCGTACACAGCGAACGGACTGCCGAGCTTTGTCCCTCTGCCACTCGTCGTCGTAGTGCGCCAAGAATCGCTCGCACTGGATCGTGCAGTCTTCTTGGCCGTAGTTGGGCCGATCGATCCCACAGTCGTCCACCACGTGAGAGCAGGCCTGGCGGCAGTCGGGCTCACAGCCCACCACCACCAAGAGGAGCGCTGCGGCAGCCAGGGCAACCACCACCTCGGACCGAAGAGGCCGCCCAAAGGCACCGACCATTGTCGAGAACTCCAAGCTTCGCCGCGGGCGACCTACCACTTGATCCAGCGGCAGTCGTAGAAGAGATCGGCGCAGGTCTGGTTGAAGGCCGCTTCCGAGTAGTCCTTGTCCACGATGCACCGGATGAACTCGATGGCATCGGCCTCGTTCTCAAGACGCGCATACCCCCCACGGTCGGTACCACTCAGTTCGGTGCCAGAGGTCGTGTAGAGAGCCTCTCGACAATCTGTGACGCACCGGTCCAGCGCCTGGGCAGAGGTCGTTCCGTCGCTGAGAACAGACTCTCGGGCGCAGTCCCCATCCCCTTCGCCGTAGTACTGACTACAAGCGCCGGTGCACGTGTCCCGGTCACATGCCGACACCACCAACAAGCACGACATCACAAGGGCTGCCGACACGAAGCGGAGAAGTGCTGCAGCGGAGACCAAAGTGGCGCGTGGGCTGGACGACATCGAGTATTCCGTCAATAGGAGGGACTAAGGGGGCGCGAAGACGCTGGGATGTTAACAGCGCAGAGCAGCCTTGTAGACCGCTTCCGTCTGGATGGCAATGCGCGGCCAAGAGAAGTGGTCCTCGATGAAGCGGCGACCCCGAGCCACCATCCGACGACGTCGTTGGGCATCCGACAGCAAGCTGGCCACCGCCCGTGCGATGGCTTGAGGCTCACCGTACCGAACCAACTGCCCTGCACGTGCCCGGGAGACCAGCTCGCCACACCCACAGTCATCCGTGACCACAGCTGGCGTCCCGCAAAGCAGCCCCTCGAACGGAACCAGGCCAAAGATCTCGTCGGTCGAGGGATAGATGAGCAGATCGGCATCCGCCAGGACCGCCAGGCGCTCCTCCCCCTCCAGAAGACCCACGAAGTGGACTCGATCAGAGATCCCCAGCCGCACGACCTGCGACTCCAGAGCAGACTGAACTCCCATGTCGTTGCCCGCAATCACCAGAACTGGGTCTATTCCTGATGACGACTCACCCCACTCTCTATCCCATGCCAGGCCGTCCAGGTGCGCCATGGCAGAGACCAGGTGCTCGACACCCTTACGCGGCGTCAGCTTTCCCAGGTAGAGCAACATAGGCCTCTGCCCGAGCCCATGACGGTCCCGAAAAGCCCCCCTCGGCGGGAGCGCCTCGAACTCACCCAGATCGAGTCCGTTGTAGACAAGATGGACCTGACCACTGGGGATCCCAGCGCGGGCAAACTGATTGACCTCGGCCTGAGAGACAGCGATCCATCGGTCCACAGACTGCCTCACTGGTCCCCCGAGTACTTCGCCCCAGAGCCGCTTCACCCAGAGCTTGCGCTCCAGGGGCAAGAGCGTGCCATTGGGCGTCATGACTACCTTGACTCCGTGACGTTCCGCCGCCTGAACCGCCACGTTGTTGAGCAGGTGCCAGAAGCCGTGCAAGTGAACGACATCCGCAGACGCCACCTGTTCATCCAGAGTCTTGGCTGCGCCCCGCGGCAGGAAGAGTTGATGGTCGTAGGCCAAGCGGTTGGAAACATTGGGGAGGCGAGTCACATCGAGGCCATCGACCACCACCCGTCCGCCGGGCAAGCGGCTGTCCCGATCCAACGCATCGGTCGTCACCACCGACACCTCGTGTCCGCGCTCAAGAAGAGCCCGGGACAGCCCGTAAGCGAGCCGCGGGATCCCCCCATAGGACCAAGCAGGGTGAAAGTAGGGAACGACTGTCAGGACACGAAGTGACACGCCCTCAGAGGATAACCGACTCCAACGACGGCCCTCGCCCACCCCACAGCTGATTGACACCACGTCGCCCAACGGCAAGAGTGCCAGACAGCGTTTAGGCCCCTCTCCATGGCACCCCCTCCCCCCGCCAGCACCGCAAATCCTAAGGCCCAGGCGGGCCAGAGGTCTGCGGACAAAACGGTCGAGCAAGCACGTCCAATGCTGCGCTTGGTCCCTGAAGAGGAGCCACGCGTCCTGATCTTGATCCCTTGTCTCAATGAGGCGCCACGCATCAGCCAGCTGGTGACGGAGCTCCTGCTCCTCCACCCCACAGCTGACGTCTTGGTCGTCGATGACGGCTCCAGCGATGACACCGGTCGGCGAGCCACAGAGGCCGGGGCGTCAGTCCTCCGCTTACCGTTCAACTTGGGCTATGGAGCAGCCCTACAGACGGGCTACAAGTATGCGCTCGCCAGGGACTACGACCTGCTGGTTCAGATGGATGGGGATGGGCAGCACCCGGCATCCGAGGTCTCCGACCTGCTGCTGGCGCTGGAAGAAGGCGAGACCGACCTGGTCGTCGGTTCTCGGTTTCTGGGCCGAGCCGACTATCGCATCCCCCGTCTACGCCTGATTGGAATTCGCCTGTTCAGCTGGCTAACCAGCGTCCTGGCGAAGCGCGCAGTGACCGACCCCACATCCGGTTTCCAGGCGATGAACAGGCGCGTCATGCGATTTTACGGTCAGGACTTCTACCCCTATGACTACCCAGATGCCGACATGCTGGTGCGAGTTCACTACGGTGGCCTGAGCTTTCGAGAAGTGCCCGTGGTCATGCTGGGGGGGCCTCCTGGCAAGTCCATGCACAGTGGCCTGAGGCCCGCCTACTACGTCTACAAACTGTTACTGAGCCTCGCGATCGCGTGGTTCAGTGGGCCAGACCACAGGGCCCCCACCGAGGGCTGAAGGATCTATGCGGGTCCTCCCGCTGCTCGCCTCCATCGCACTGTTGATCGCCGTGGCTGACTTGGTCCGGCGACGACGCCTTCGGGAAGAGTTCTCCTGGATCTGGATCCTCGGAGCCGCTGGGGCTCTTGTGCTGAGCCTGTCGGAGGCCGCTCGGCTCGGCTTGGGGAGCTTGCTGGGCACCTCGGACAACACCCACATCACCCTGGTCGCGGCGGGACTGCTGTTTCTGGCTGGGGTCTGTCTCGACATCTCGACCAAGGTGTCCCGACTCGCCAATCAGCAAAAAAACCTGGCCCAGGACCTGGCACGGCTCGGCAAGAGAGTAGAAGACCTCACCCAGGACACTGCCGACAGCACCGATCGAGGCAAGGGCACCCCGGAGGGAACCTGACCCATGCCTTGGCTGGGAGGGGCGGGTGCACAGGGGACGGGGCTGCGGCGAACGCTCCAGCAAAGCGAGTGGGCCGGCCCGGCAACAGGGGGAGTTGCGGCGATCCTGCTCCTCTACCTGCCGTTTCTGGGCGTACCTTTCGAGTACGACGACAAAGTCGAGATCATCACCAACGCAGTTCTGCTGGAGCCTGGAAACCTCCAAGAGATGGTGCGCTACAACCCGTTCCGCCTTCTCTTGCTCATTAGCTTTGGCTGGGATCTCTGGCTCTGGAAGCTGCAACCCGAGGGCTATCGAGCTCTGAACATCGCGATTCACGCCACCAACACGGTGTTGATCGCCCAGATCCTTGGCCAGTTCAGCCGACGCCGAGGTCTGCCCCAGCCCAAGTTGTTCGTGGCAGCCGGAGCGTTGCCCTTCGCCGTACACCCGCTAGCCATTGAGTCGGTGACCTATATCTCCGGTCGCTCCTCGAGCCTCGCGACACTCTTCGTGCTGCTGTCCCTAGTCCTCTACGGACGTTCAGCAGAGCTCCTGAGCCGAACAGATGCCACGGGACAGTGGCTCCAGGAGCACTCAAGAGCCCACAGCCGCTGGGTGGCCTTGTTGCTCAGCACGGTTGCTGTGGGTGGGCTCCCAGCGGCCGCCTTGGTGGGGGCAGGGCGCATGACTTCCACCAGCGCCGTAAGTTTCGTCATCGCCATCACGGGATGTATCGGGCTGTTTCACCTGATCCGAAGCGGGCACGCCCGAAGAACCCTGGCCGAGAACAAGCCCAACGAGGATGCCGCGCACCTGGGAAGACGTGTGCAGCGCCTCTACATTGCAGCCTTTGTCGCCTTCGTCCTGGGCTGTCTCACCAAAGAGACGGCAGCCACCCTACCCGCCGTGCTGCTTCTCGCCGAGGCGACCTTCTGGAAGAAGTCCTGGCGAACCACACTGACGACACTGACAGGGCGGCTCCTGCCCTTCTTTGCTGTCCCAGTGCTTCTTCTCCTCCTGCGGGCAGCAGCCTATGGCTACCTTGCTTCGCCGCAGTTCATCCGCCCATGGTCTGTGAACCTGCTGACACAGGTGGAGGTCGTGGCGCACTACCTGCGCCTCTGGGTAATCCCTTGGCCCCAGAGCATCTATCACGAATACCCCATGGTCCCACTGCCCGGCCGCTTCGAGACTTGGCTCATTGCCGGGCTGCTGCTGACTCTCGTCATCCTGGCTGCCCGGATCCGGGCCCGTTCTCCAGCCCTGTGCTTCGGCATTCTCGCAGCGGCGGTCACACTCCTACCGACATCGTCGGTGTTTGCCTTGAAGGAAACCATGGCAGAACACCGAACCTATCTGCCTACCTTGGGTTTTGGGTTCGTGATGGCTTGGCTCGTCGGTAGCGTGCTTCTCGAGCGCCTAGGACACCGTAAGGCTTGGGCGGTTCTGGCTGCGGTGTGCGTGGGCTGGAGCGTTCTCCATGTTCGGTACGACCTGCTTTGGCGAAACGAAGAGACACTCTGGCGCCACGCGGTCGCCGCGAACCCCCAAGCATCCGACGCCTGGAGATATCTTGGAGACAACTATCACTCCCAAGGTCGACTGGCCGAGGCTCGACACGCACTGACACAGGCAGTACGAACCCGCCCCAGCAATGTGGAGGCCCTCAGCACGCTCGGCATCGTCTACGCCAAATCGGGGGACCTGGACCGCGCACAGTTGCTGTTCAACCAGTCCCTCATGCAGGCCAACTGCTACACACCGGCTCTCAACAACCTGGCCTTTGCCCACCGCAAGCGAGAGGATACGGAGCGGGCCGTGGAGCTGTTCCTGCAGAGCCTGGAGTGCGACCCCAACAATTACCTCGCCCACCGAGGCCTCGCGGACATCTACTATGAGAGTCGAGAGGACTGGCGGCGAGCATCGCACCACTACGAAGCCGCGCTGCGCGTCGTGCACCCACTGAACGGCGATGTACCGCTTCTGAAGCGGCGCTTGCTGGAGGTCACCTTTTGAGACCGAGAGAGCCGCAGGCGGAGAATCTTTGATGACGAGCAGCGTGGACATTGCTCTGGTTCGAGGGCCCGAAGAGTCTCGATTGACGCACCCCGTGCCTCCGCTGGGCCTGCTGTATGTGGCCGCAGCACTCGAACAACAGGGGTACCGGGTTGCAGTAGTAGACGCACCCGGTGAGGGGCTGGACCAGGCCGCATTCCTGGATCGAGTCCGCACGCTACGACCCGCAGTCGTCGGCCTCTCTGGCATGACCCCCATGCGGCACCAGATCGCGCGAGACTTGGAGAGAGTGCGACCCTTGTGCGACCGGGTGGTGCTAGGTGGCGTCCACGCCACACGTTTTCGCGACGAGGCTCTGGACGAATTTCCCGATGTGGATGCGCTGGTCGTGGGTGAGGGTGAAGCTCCGGCGGCGGCGCTCATGGCTTGGTGGAATGGTGGTGGCAAAGGAGCTCCACCACCAGGAGTCGTCGTGCGGGGGCAGCCCTTTTTGGAGGCTGAGGTGCCACGGGATCTGGACGCCCTGCCCTGGCCAGCCCGTCACCTGGTTCCGCACGACCGATACAGCTACATCTTCCAGGCCGAGGGGCGCTTCACCACGGCCCTGTCCAGCCGCGGTTGCCCCTTCCGTTGCACCTTCTGTGATAAGACCGTCTCCGGGAGTGCCTGGAGAGCCCGATCGGCCGAGGATGTCGTCAACGAACTTGAGTTCATCGAAGGCAAGTTTGGCATCTCTTCGGTGTGCTTCTTCGACGACAACTTCACGCTGCGAAAGAAGCGGGTCGTCGCAATCTGTGAGGAGATCCTGCGTCGTGGCCTTCAGATCCGCTGGAAGTGTGAGGCCCGTGTCGACGGCGTCGACGAGACGCTCGCAAACCTCATGGCTCGGGCCGGCTGTCATGTCGTCGCCTTCGGTCTTGAGTCGGGGAACCAGTCGAGCCTCGACTTCTTAAAAAAGGACCAGAGTCTCGAGGCTGCCCGCAAGTCCATCCGCGCTTGTCGCAAGGCAGGCATGGAGACCGTGGGTTATGTGCTGGTTGGCATCCCGGGTGAGACGCCGGAGAGCAGCCTCAACACCCTCCACTTTGTCCGAGATGCGGGCGTCGACTTCATTCAATTCTCCACTCTCTCGCCCTTCCCGGGGACCGAGCTGCACACACTGGCAACCCGGCGAGGCTGGTACCGACAAACCGACATCATGAACCCAGCCGACGCGGAGAGGAGCCGAGCGACACTGCTCCCACCGGGCTGGTCAGAGCAGGATCTGGAGCGCACCTTGCGGCGCCTCTATGGCGGCTTCTACCTGCGACCTGGATATCTGGCACGACAGGCACTGCGCGCCCATCGGCAAGGAGCACTGACCACCCGCACCCGCCTGGGCTTGGAAGTGGCTAAGTGGTACGTCGCCGGCGGCCGCTGAGGCCCCGGCGATCACCCCTAGTCAATGTGAATGAGGTTCCCTCGTGGGCCGATGCGATAGTCGGAGCCTAGGTGAGGCGTCACAACGTCCTTGCGGTCCAGAACGGACCACTTGCCCTCATACAGCGCGGCGACCAGGGCAGAGCGCACACGTGCGCTGTCTTCATCGGGACTAGCCAGACGATCCACGAGGGCATCACGAGCCCGGTCATCTCCAACCTTGCTCAACGTCTGGGCCGCTTCCCAACGCACCGTCTCGTCAAAGTCATCCAGCGAGAGGATCACAGCCGGTGTCACTCGCGGGTCGTCATAGTCACTGAGTAACTGCAGCAGGCGGGTCTTCTTTTCGGGCTTGAACGCGGCCAACCGCTCCTGCTCCGCCTTCAGAACGCGCAACAACTCCTCGATCACCGCGTCGGAGTCGACGATACGTCGCAGCACCTGAGTGGGCCAGGTGACGTTCGTTGAGCGGTCGTTGTGTTCACGGAGGAACGGCAAGATAGCCGTCCCCTTGTCCACGAGAACGGAGAGCAAGTACTCCTTCTCGGCCACGTCTTCGCGCTTCTTGTCAGCCATCATGTCCCAGCGACGAAAGAGCGCGCGATTGGCTTCGGGCGTGTCCATCATGGCCAACTGCTCGATACAGGCCATGCGTTCTTCGTGCTGTTGGTTTCTAGAGATCAAGCGCGTGACTGTCTTGTCGAACGCCTTCTGACGTCGAGCATCAGCATCAAAGACAGAGAGGAGGTCTTTGAGGGGCAACGGGTAGTCTCCTACACTGGACTCAGGGTGGCAGAGCGGTATTCTTGTCACTTCCACTGGGGAAGCCGATTCTGCCCCGACGGAGGTCGCGGTTTCCAGTCAGGATTCCCCTGGCTGGAACTAGTGAGAGCACGCGTTGAGGCAACCGGAAGAAGTTTTGAAACAGGTGGCGCTGTGATAACAAGGCGCTCGGTCGAGCGCAAACTCAAGCCCCCTCGCCCTGGGATCCCCCGATGACCAAACGAGCCACTTCAGCGGCCTTGAGCGTCACCGGCTACGGAGCCACCGTTGTGGTAGCCGGCGTCCTAGCGCTGTTTCTGGCTCAGTGCTCAGGACCCACAAGCAACAGCAATGGACCGCTCGATCCACCGGTAGCGGTGCTTGCTGACCTGCCCGACGACATCGACATTCAGGTGGGCGACACCGTGGAGATCGACGGAAGCGGCAGCCATCTAGGCAACGACTCAACAGACGGAGAGCTCACCTTCTCTTGGACCCTTGAGACCATTCCCGAGCTCTCTGCCTTGACCAGTGCAGACTTGAGCTGGACTAGCCCAGACGATCCATCGCGGGTGCTGCTAGTACCCGACGTAGAGGGCATCTTCGCAGTCACCCTGCGTGTGCATGATGGGATCAACGAGTCCGACCGTACCCACCTGGTGATCGAAGTGGGAGGTGGCAACACCTGTCCCGTCGCCAACGCAGGCGACGACATGTTCGGACAGACTGGAGTACCCGTCACTCTCGACGGGTCGGGCAGCGTGGATCCGGACGTGGACTCCAGTGACGAAGGAGATGATGACGACTCTGGCGACACGCCAGCCGCCGATGACGACGACACAGGCGACGACGATGACTCCGGCGACACTGATGGGGAAGGAGCCAGCGAGACACTCGGCTCCACCCTCACGTACACCTGGTCCTTCAGCCTCGTTCCCGACGGCTCGGACATGGACGATGGGGACATCTACTACCAGGGGACAAAGAACCCCGTGATCATCCCCGACATCTCGGGGACCTACATCCTCCAGCTCCGCGTGGCTGATGGGCTCTGCGAATCCACACCCGACTATGTGACGTTGTCGGTGAGCAACGGCAACCTACCGCCAGTTGCCGATGCGGGTACCTCCGTCCTCCTTACTCCGTGCGCGCCTACTGAGGTGACTCTCGACGGCTCCGCCTCCTACGACCCAGAGGGGCGTCCCCTCGAGTTCGACTGGACCTTCACGAGCACGCCGACCTCCAGCGAGGTCTCGGATGCGATCGTCGAAGGGCGGTTCACCGCGAGTCCGAAGTTCAATTGGGACGTACCAGGCGTCTATACGCTGCGCCTAGCCGTGGATGATGGTGAGGTGGAGTCCGCGCCGGACTATGTAGCCGTCCAAGCCGTCCCCGCTCTACCCAATGGACCGCCCACTGCCGTCGCCGGAGAAGACGTCGTCGTGGACGGACAGGCTGTCTGCAGTAGCGATCCCTACGGCAGCGGCACATGCATGCCCTGTGGCTCCCGCATCGTGATCCTCGAGGCTCAGGAATCGAACGATCCCGACGGGGATCCACTCAACTACCACTGGGATCTCTTGAGCGGCTCGGCCACACTCCTTGGCACGGAGTCAGACGTGCTGGAGATCACGCTCCCGGAACAACAAGTCACGCCGGGGAACAACGCTTCGCAAACGGTCGAGATCAATTTGACGGTCTACGACTGCCGAGCGGCCGATGACGACACGATCACCATCACCTACAACTGTGAGGCCACGTGATGCGTCGAAGCCTCGATCGTCGAGTCGTCTCCGGTGGACTCGTTCTCGTCATGCTGGCCATGACTCCCTGGCTCAGTCGGTGTGGCAACGGCGCGGTCAGCAGTCAGCCGCTCTTGGAAGCGCTCAACAACACCCGGCCCGTGGCTCGGGCGGGGGCCGACGGAGAGTCACCTGTAGGGGCCCCGCTCGTCCTCGACGGCGCCAGCTCGTATGACCCGGACGGAGACGAGATCTCTTATCACTGGTGGGTCGACACCAAACCTGAGAGCAGCCAATTAGGGGACTCTCCATTCAGCATCAACGGTGATCGCAATGCTGGGCTGACCACCGTCGTCCCCGATGTGGAGGGTGTGTTCATCTTTGCGCTGCAGGTGGAGGACCCCGATGGCGTTCGCTCTGACACCGACTGGGTCATCTTCCGCGCCCGGTCCACGCTCGATCTGCCCATCGCCAATGCTGGGACAGCCACGTCGGGCCTAGAGGGTGATGAACTCTGCCTGGACGGTAGCGCCTCCGTCGATCCCAATGGCCTCCCCCTGTCCTTTGACTGGACCTTGGTAGCTGCGCCATCGGCCTCAGGGGTCACCACCGAAGACCTAGACACAGCAGGAGCTTCTTGTTGTCTGGAGCCCGATGCCCCTGGTGCCTACACTCTGGCCCTGGTGGTCAACAATGGTCTCGTGGACAGCGAACCCGACTTCGCCTTCATCACGGCCGGCTCAACGAATGAGGGGCCTGAGGCCGTCGCCGAGCTCGTGTCGGCCGCATCCTGTTCCTTCGTGACCTTGACCGGAGAGAACTCCACAGATCCAGAGGACGACACCCTGTACTACGACTGGGACCTCCTGCTCGTGCCGGCCAGCAGCGGGCTGATCCTCGGCGAAGAATCATTTGACGATCCGACAGCTCAGAGCCCGCGCTTCTATGCCGATGTCCCCGGAAGCTACAAGGTGCAATTGGTAGTCAATGATGGGGAGCACTACTCCACGCCTGTCTTTCTGGACATGGACCTGGACCCCGCTGGGGCCAGTGCTCCGCCAGAGATCGTGGCGACAGAAGACGCCTATTTTTATTCGCCATCGCCCGTATGTAGCGCCGGCCCCTACGGCGGATGCGACAGTTGTCCCAATTGCCCCAACGAGGTCATCTATTTGGATGCCTATGGCACCACAGACCCCGATGGGGACCCCGTAGAGATCACCTGGTCGATCGCAGCGGGCCCCGACTCGGTAAACCTCGCCATAGACTCCGGCTGGGAGACACAGTTGACCATGCCGGGCCCCGCTGGCTCCTGTCCGCCAGTGGTGACGAATACCCACGAGGTTCAGGTCCAGGTGACAGCTACGGACTGCGGTGGCGCACAGTCCACCCAACTCCTCACGTTCGTCTACGACTGCGGTTAATCGACGCCCTATCGGCGATGACGCAGCCCACCTCTCGCTGCTCTCACCCCACGAGTCCCAGGCCACTGCGGCTCACTCT
>MDTE01034816.1_pt1 | contig 18190 bp, 8 predicted proteins | sample 811231 | NCBI WGS metagenome assembly MDTE01 (sample SAMN05326651, study PRJNA326480) | marine metagenome | isolation source: seawater | place: Indian Ocean: Red Sea | collected 2010 | reverse complement strand
GCTAGTTTTAACAGTACGAATCATGCGATCACGGACAGCGGGACGCTGACGATCTCTGGTGCGACAACTCTCGACAGCGGGTCGGCGGATCTGACACTGAACGAAGCGGCCTCGACGTTTGGTGCGTTATCGCTTACCGGAGCGAATGTATCGGTATTTGAGGATTCTGCGGTGGATCTGGCTGAGGCGGTTGTAAGTGGTGATTTCTCGATTGAATCTGTGGCAGCAATTACCGACAGTGGCCGAGTGGCAGTGTCAGGGTCGTCAGTATTTACAAACATTGCGGGTGTCGATGCCGCGATCACGCTTGATACGTCGAGTAATCTGTTCAGTGGGGCCGTCAGTTTTGTGACGGATGGTGGTAGTGAAGTAACGATTGTCGATACATCGGCGTTGGATCTGCAAGCGTTGGAGGCGGCCAGCCTGAGCGTCACGGCGAGTGGCGCGATCACGGATAGTGGTACGCTGACGATTGCCGGTGCTGTAACTTTGGATAGTGGCTCAGCAGACTTGACCCTGAGTGAAGCCGCTTCAACGTTCGGCTCGTTGACAATTACAGGTGCTACGGTTTCGGTGGTGGAGAACGGGGCGCTGGATCTGGCGGGGGCGACGGTCACCGGAACGGCCAGTTTTAACAGTATGAATCATGCCATCACAGACAGTGGAACGTTGGCGATTTCAGGCACGGCCACATTTGATAGTGGCTTGGCGAATCTGACACTTGATGAGACGACCTCAACCTTCGGTGCCTTGAATCTGACGGGAGCCGATGTCACAGTGACGCTGGATGGCCTGGTGGAAATCGCGACAGCGACGGTGACTGGTGGTTTTCAAGTGAGGGGCGAGACGGTCAATTTAACTGGCCGGACCGAAGTGGCGGGACTGCTGACGGTGACTGCCAATGGGGTCTTGACTTTTGCCGATGGGGCGGAGGTCCAGGTGGTCGGAGATGGGGCCGCAGTTTTTGTGGGGCAGGCAATCGAGCAATCGGGGGAACTGTCTTTGCGGGCACCGGGAGAGGCCGCTGGCAAGACCGTTGAGTTTACACAGGTCCCCGGTGAGCTGGCGCCGGATGAAACAGACGTTGAGTCGCCGGAGTTGCTCGCCTTGAGTGATCCTGAAGTTCAGGCCAATGGCGATGCCATCGTAACGATTACCAATCCGACGGGCGATCCCTTTGACCTCTTGGTGAACTGGAAGGCATCCGATGCACAGGACGTGATTTCCGGAGTCTACTATGCAGAGGTAACCGATGCGTATTATGCGGCCGGTTTCAACGATAGCACGGATGTCCAGGGAGTGACGTATCACTATCTGGAGTCCTACGTCGAGGTTGCGGGAGGCGCACAGCTGTACGAGCATAGCTATGCGTCGGGTGGGAATCCGGGAGACGCGTCAGGTGACCAGATTGACATCTGGGTTGAGTTTCGATACGGCAGTCACCGTGATAATAATAGTTCCGTTGCGGTGAGTCAGGATCTTTTTCTCGGCTCCGACGAAGCGGTTGGGGCCGACTATGACTTGGCATTGCTGCCGTTAGGGTCCGACAGTGATGAGCCCACGATTAGTGACCGGTTCGGGTTGGGGCGTTTTGAATTTGTGACTTCCGATGTCGCCGAGGACGGAACCGTGTCGTATGCCATGGATCGCGCTCGCCAGGTAGAGACGCTCAACCCACCTGCCGATTGGGCTGTGGGAGGTGGTGTAGCAGCACTGGACATCGGGTTCACCGAGCTGCGGGCGCTGAATGTCGCAGCAGATGTCTTGCTGCCAAGTGTAGACGTTGTTGTGGTAAACGCGTCTTCCGCGAGCAGGTTTGTCTTTGTGGGGCAGCAGGTGGAGGCGCTTGAGGAAGTCTATATTCTGGTAGAGGTGCGACGGGGTGACACCTATCAGGAGGTGTTTCACGCCACAGCGCAGGGCGAGGAATTGACGAGTAAATTTTCTGAATCGTATTTGAGTAATCCGTTGCGACTGTTTCGGGATTATCGTTTCCCCGATGGCGTTTACCGGTTGACGTTGCGTGACGGCGATGCGGCTCCGGTCGAAATTCTGGAAGTAGAGATACAGCAGGGGCGCCCAGTGCCAATTCAGGTGGACGAACCCAGCGAATCGGGGCAGACAGATTCGGCAGCGGCCCCGTCAGAGACGCTGCCGGATGCGGTGGCGCCAGGTCAGAGTGATGAAAAGCCACCCGAACCGGGTGGCGACGATGGGGCGGGCGAGCCGCTGGCACCAACGGCACGTGTCCCCGTCAGGGGCACTCGAGACCCATCAAGTCAGACGCTGGCTGCCGGAGATGTGGCGACCTTGGCGGTAGCACTGGCAAGTGGACGTAACGTGCAGTGCATCCGTTCGTCGGGTGCGACGCCGACCTGGGATCGTTGGGTCTATCGTACCAGGGAGCGGTCCTGGCAAACGATCGAAGAGAGGACGCAGAGTACAACAACCGAAGTCTCGGAAAGACTTCAATAAGTGGAAGCAGCGATGACGCCAGAACGACAACCCAATGACGGCGCTGCTGGAGCGGAGGGGCCGAGTTCACCACCGGAAACCAACCCTCCAGCAGTAGCACAACCGGAAGCAACCGGTCCTGATGCGCCTGCCGAGCCAAGGGCAGCCGACAAGACGATCGATCTGGGGCAGCAGGTGGATGGTACGGCTGCGGACAAGCCGGTTGCTCCAGGCCCGATGCGTGAAGGTGCGGCAGCGGACAAGACGATGGATCTGGGCCAGACGGTGGATGTTCCCACAGGGACAGTGTCTCCTCGCAGCAGCACCACGGTGAACACGTCACCATCCGCGGAGACGACGGGGAGCGTGCGCGAAATTGTGGATCTGCCCGGTGAGGGGACGGTTCAGGGGAGTGGGCGGACCACGCAAATGGGGGGCTCTGGCGGGGCCAATGAGCCGCCTCGCAGCTTGGTGATTCAAACCCGCCAGGTACGCGATGATAACGACCAGGATCTCAGCGGTGCCGACTACATCCTGGAGGAACAGATTGGCAAAGGGGGAATGGGACTCGTCTTGCGAGCGCATCAATCGTCGGTAGGCCGCAAAGTGGCGCTCAAGTCGATGTTGCCTCAGTTTGCCGAAGCTGGCAGCGAACGCGTCAAATTCGTGACCGAAGCAGTCGTCACCGCAGCGATGGATCATCCCAATGTGGTTCCCATTTACGATCTGGGAGTCAATGAAGACGGCAGTTTGTTCTACGTGATGAAGGAGATTGAAGGGACTCCCTGGAACGACTGCATCGGGGACAAGTCGCTGGCGGAGAACCTCGACATCCTGTTGCGGATGGGGGACGCCATGGCGTACGCACATGCCCGCAACTACATCCACCGTGACCTCAAGCCTGAAAATATCATGGTGGGCAGCTTTGGTGAGGTGCTGGTGATGGACTGGGGGCTGGCGGTCTCGGTGCAGGAACCGGAGTCCTGGAATCTAGCGGGCACGCCTGCGTACATGGCGCCAGAGATGGCCAGCCATCCCGTCGAAGGGCTGGGCTTCCATAGCGACATCTATTTGATGGGGGCGATTCTCTACGAAATCCTCACCGGGTCGCCAGCGCACGCGGGCGAGGATGTCATGGACTGCGTACGTAATGCGGCCCGCAACCAGCTTGTGGAAACGGAGATCGACAACGAGCTGGTCGATATTGCACGTACCGCCATGGCGACTGAAGTTGCTGACCGTTATGGGTCGATCGTCGAATTCCAACAAGCTGTCCGCGAATACCAGACTCACGCCGAGAGTGTGGCGATGTCGGATCGGGCGGCCGAGCAGCTGGCACTGGCACGGCAGAACGACGACTACGAATCCTACTCGCAGGCGCGTTTTGGATTTCACGAGGCGACGACGATCTGGCCGGAGAACGAGCAGGCTCAGAGTGGACAGCGCGACGCGCTGCTGGGACATGCGCAGTGCGCACTGGCCAAAGAGGATTTTGGCCTCGGTCTGTCGTTGCTGACAGAGTTTCGGGATGCACCGGTGGAGTTGTTGCGCAAGTTGCAGCGCGGGCAGAAACAACGTGAACGCGCCCAGAAGGTGAAGAGGGTGATGGTTGGCGGTCTGGTTGTCTTGACGGCGGTTGCCGGGGGCATCGCGTTGGTTGCCTACAACCAAAGAAAGAAGGCCGAGTTTGCCGAAGCAGCTGCCAACAACTCGGCAGCCGATGCCAGAAGATCCCAGGCCGAGGCCGAGACGTCCGCTAAGCAGGCCAGAACCGCCGAAAAGAAAGCCAAAAAGTCGGCAACGGTTGCCAAAAGATCCCAGGCCCAGGCCGAGACGTCCGCTAAGCAGGCCAGAATCGCCGAAACGAAAGCCAAAACATCACAGGCCGAGGCTGAAACGGCCGCCTACCGTGCCACCGTGGGGCAGGTGGCGGCGCTGATTGAGGGGAACGAGTTTGAAACGGCCCGCGATGCCCTGGCTGACTTGAAGGGTTCTGGTACGGAACGTGGATGGGAGTGGTCGCGTCTCGATTACCTGGCTTCGCTCGCTCGTTCCAATACTACATTTGTGCAGCCGCTGGTCGCGGTGGCCTGGTCGAATGATGGCCTCTTGGCGGTGGCAGACAACACGGGGCGCGTCACACTCTGTCCGGCTGAGAACCCCAACCGCGATCAACAAACTCTTCGGCTGCAAAAGGGAACGGGGCTACGAATCCTGGACCTGGCCTTTTCACCCGCTGGTGGGCAGTTGGCGATCGTCGGAAGTCGACGTGCTGGTGACAAAATTGAGGGGAGGCTCGAAGTCTGGGATGTGGTCAGCGGCCAATTGCTGGTCGAGATGCCACAACCACCAGCAACCTCGCTAACCACTTGCCGGTATCTCCAAGCGGGAAACCAGAGGTACCTTCTGGTTGGCACTGAAGCGGGGCAGCTGTTGTGTCTGCAAACCGCCGATCTTGTTCCCATCGAGGTGGTCGAAACTGGTGGCGCGATTGAACAGTTGGCCGTTGTCCAGTACGCATCTCTGTCTGAAACCGTGGAAACCTCGCTGCCGCTCATCCTGGCTTGTGGCGCAGACGGCGTGGCACTGTGGGAGTTTGTGGATCAGGTTTCTCCCAGTCGGTTTCGTTCACTGGGGAAATTCCGGGAGCATACGGGTTCTGTCGCCGCCGTGGCAGCCAAAACGATCAAATTGTCCGATAGCCAACAGGATGTGCTGATTGTCAGCTCCGGAGTGGACCGCAGTGGATTGGGGCAAGTTTTGTTGTGGGCGCTTTCAGATTGGCGCGAGATGCTCGCGCGTGAGCAAACCCTGAGTGGCCTGGCATTGCGTACGCCAGATGTCGCGTCTGGTAGTTCCACGATGAATCAGGCATCACGAAAGTCGCCGCAGCTCTTGCGGTTGTCGCTGGCCGCGGAGATGCGTTCCCTGGGGTTGAAAAGGAGCAGTCCCGGGCGGCATGCCGACGGAGAATCGCAGTCGATGCATTTGCTGCTGGCTGGCAACGAGAACACGCTGCACCAACGAACTCTGGAAATTCGTTCTCGCAGCGCCGTCCAGGCGGAAAGTGAGAGTGACGCGGGCGATTGGGAGAGGACGGGGACTGGTAGCTGGTCGATCGTCGAGTCCGGGCAGCAACTATTGCGAGGTCACGAAAAACCTCTGGCGCAGGTGTTGTTTGATCCGCATGAAGAAGAATGGCGTCAGGTCGTGACCATTTCTGCGGATCGCACCTTGAAGCAGTGGGATTTGGCCAGCTATGAAGAAGAGCGGGTGGCGCGGTTGCTACAGAGTGAGCAGGCCATTTTCTCCAGTACAGCCGTGGTTGGCGACCGAGTGTTTGCCGCCACGCAGACCGGGCACCTCTGGGAATGGTCTTATCTGGAATCTGCCGATCAGCCACATCGCTATTTTGAAGGGCATCAGTTTCTGGCGCGTCACGTCGCAGTAATTCAAAGTGACGAAGAACGTTTGCTCTTGACTACGTCGCGCGACCAATCTGCCAATTTATGGAATCTTGGAACACAGAGTCAGGTTCGCTATTGGGAACGTTTTTGTGGTCCTTTGGGGTTGGTGGCGGCGTCACCCGATAGTCGGCAAGTCATCACGGATGCGCCTAGCCGGGAGGTCGAGGGGGCGGACGGTGCAGGCAAAGATGCGTCCACACAAGGATTCCCCGTTTACCGTTGGCGTCTGATCGGTCGTGACGCGGAGCTGAAGAGAGCGGAGGCAGCGGCCCAGGTGCCCACTGATCCTGAGGTGCTACCGACTCCTCACCGTGCGCGGATCACGGGCGTTGTTTTTTCGCCGGACAGTCAATTGTTTGCCACCGCTGACGCAGATGGAGTGGTTTACCTGTGGGACGCCGAGCGGACGCCGGAGGCTGCGCCGTTGCGGAGAATCCCTGCCAGCAATCAGCCACTGGCGAGCATCGATGATGTCTGCTTTTATGATAACGATACGCTGATGCTGGCCTTGTCCAACGGGACGATTCATGAATATCGAGTGGAGAGGGGCGCGTTCGTTAGAGTCTTGCCTCGTCCACGCGAGGTGGATGGCGAAGGCTGGGAAGTCTTGCGTGTTCATCTGGCGGTGGGGCCTCAGTCCGATCGGATGGCGGCCCAGATTACCGAGGTTCGTGAGTTGGCACCGGGTGGGCAGGAAAAGCCCACGCAGGTCCAGCGATTCGTCTACCGCTATTCAGTGTGGTCGTGGTCTGGGCCGCGGGATGTGGCGGTTCTGGTGGCGCCAGCGGACGAGCGATTTGCGACGCCGCCGGCTGGCATTGTGTATTCACCAACCGGAGATTTGGTGGCCACCGTTCAGGGGCCACGATTTGACGCTGCGAGGCAGACGAACCACGCAGGGCAGACACTGCGAGTGTGGCCGACGGTAAAGACGCCGGATCGTGTCTCGCGTGAATTCAGGTTGCAGCGTCAACAGAAAGGCACGCCGGCGATCGAATCGATGGTCTTGCTGGACCGTGCCCATTTAGTGACGATAGGACGCCGTAGTGCTATCGGCTGGCGGATGCCGGTAGAGAGGCAGGCAGGTGATGGGAACTCGCAAGCACTGGCGGCAACAGAAGAGTTTGCTCTGGAACCTCAGGGCGCTGCCCACGCCATTACCGCCAGTCCTGATCACCGGTTTCTGGTGACTGCCAATCAAGAGGGGACTGCCACACTGTGGGAGACGGCAGCGGCGCGTGTCGCGGGGCGTTTAGTGCCTCGTCCAGGGAAGCAGGGTACCCGACCGGATTCGATTCAAGCGGTGGCTTTTGCCACACCCCATGTGGCCGGGAAGCCGTATCAGCTTGCTACCGGCGACTCCCGTGGTGGGTTGCGAATCTGGCAGATCGATGCAGCTCAAAACGTCCAGCAGTGGCGGGTCAGTTGGGAGGGCGATAGCCCTGTCAAAGGAATCTCTGCGTTGGCCTGGCATGACCAGCGACTTGTGGTGGGCACTATTGGTGGTGCGGTTTATCTGTTTGACAATCCGAAAGTGAACGCTGCCGAACCGGATTCTGAGAGGATTCTGAAGCTGGATGCCAGCCAGCCGGTCGCGTCGAAGAGCAGCGACACTACACAGGGCGTCACCGCGCTGGTGTTTGACCCGAGTGGTCAATACCTGGCGGTGGCACGGGAGTCCAGTGCTCAAGCCTCGGTCCCCCAGACGCGCCTGCGGATCTACGAGCTGGAAAGAGATCGTCAAGGAAAGACGACGTTGGTTCTGTTTCGAGGGCTGCAAGGGCATTCACAAGCCATCAGCTGTGCTGCCTTCCTGGGACGTGGACCCGGTTCACGGTTGGCGACCGGGAGTCTGGACGGGTCCGTCAAGATCTGGCAGTGGGGTTACGGTAAAGCGGACGCTAAACCGACTGCCGTCGCGTCTGGATCGCCAAAATTGGAAATGGTGAATGAGTTGCTCAGTCTCAAATCACACCGAGCCAGGGTTTCGTCTCTTAATTTCAGCGAGCCAAATAATGCCCTCATCAGCAGTGGCACTGACGGGCGGATTATTGTCTGGGAGGCATCCCTCCCGGACGCGCGGACGGAGGAATAGCTGGCTCTAGGAAGTCTGCGCGGTGGTGACTGTGCGGCCAGATCTCGCCGTTGGCTCAGCCGTCATTGCCCAGCGAATGGGGGTCCTCGGCCACATTGCGGAGGCAATTGGTGCCGGACCCTGCTAGCCCGCCCTTTCTATGTGTCACATAATCCTCACTTGTTCCATTGTCTTCAATCTAACATGGTGGGGGCGATATTGGCCACCGATATGCGAGCGAGTCTGGCACTTCGCTGCTGGCAGGCGGGACTCAGTGTCCTGCCCTTGTTGCCCGGCACACCGCTGGTGCCGGCGATCAATACCTGGCGTCATTTCTTGCAGCGTCAGCCCAACCAGGCTGCGCTGACGCGATTCGAAAGCTCCGACTGGTTGGTGGGGATTGCCACCGGCCAGGTCAGCGGAGGCTTGGAAGTATTGGACTTTGAGCAGGACGAAGACTGGCACGAATTTCGGGAACTTGTCGAACTGAGACAACCTGGGCTGCTGGGTGGATTACCGCTGGCCACATCGGTCGCCGGGGTGACGCACTTGTACTATCGCTGTGAGAACCCTTCGACCGGGGTACTAGCAGTGCAACCGTTGCGGCAGGAGATGTCGACCCCGGTATTGCGAGTCTATGCGCATGGTGACCACAGTTTTGTGCCCGCTCCCGACAACGGGAGAGGGCTGGAGACGTGGCGATTTGAGCACGCTTCCGGACCACCGCTTGAGACGATTCCGCGAATCGAGGTGGCAGAGCATCTGATGTTGCACGAGATCGCTGGCAGCCTCGATCGCTCCAAGTCACTCCAGCCGACTTCACGCACCAAAGAGATACCGGCGGTCAGCCGACGTCCCGGCATTACAGGCATCACGGTACGTGAGGATTTTAACTGCCGTGGCCATTGGGATGACGTGCTCTATGCCGCTGGTTGGCAAATGAAATTTTGTCGGCATGGCGGTTTGCAGTACTGGACAAGTCCCACGTCAGTCACTGGAGGTGTTGGCGTGGTATCTGGTGTGCAGGGTGATTCCCAGACGGAGATATTCAATCTCGTCACTCCATCGGATCGGTCTCAAGAGTGGCCGAGCGACCGCAATGACTGGACTCAATTTCGGAGCTATGCTGCCTTGCTACATGACGGTGACCAGGACCAGGCAGGACGCAGTTTGTGGGCCCTGGGGTTCGGTAATGAACCCGATGTGTCCTGGGTTGATGCAGGGCAACATGAGGCGGATGCACCGGCAGACGTGTTAACCAAACAGGAACGTACTGGTTTGTCACTGGGTGCGTTGTGGCGATTACTGCGAGGTGGCAGGTCAGCAGCAGTGGCCCGCAACACTGACGTCAAATCGAGAGTCCCCCGTACTTCGTCGGCGCCGAAGTCGACTGTCGATCGTGAACGACCCGACAACGAAAATACCTTGAACCTGCTTTCCTCGCGAGAAGTACGGTTTACTGACCTGCGTTCTGTGTATGTTGTCAAAGACTTGATTGTCGCCGGAAAAGTGTCGTTCTTGAGTGGTTCGTGCGACTTTCAGAAGAATGCTCTAATGGCTGATTTAGCCTTGAGCGCGGCGCAACAATTCCCATTCCTGGACTCCTTTGACATTCTCCAGAGTCCCCGCCGGGTGCTTTTTATGGTAGGCGATGTGGCACGCGCGGAAATACTGGATTTGACCCGCCAAATCGCTGTTTCGCGCGGGACCGATTTGCGGCAGGCAGAGCGTTTGTCGTGGTCAACGGAACCGATTGGTGAACTGCTGTGTTCGGCCGAGAATTGTCGCGCAGTGACTGAGAGGCTCGTGGAAGAACGGGTTGATTTGTTGCTAGTGGCTCAGGGAGACATGGGGGAACGGGGCAGTCAGCGGGAGCGTTGGCTGCAGCTTCAGCGCATAGCGGTTCTCACGGGCGCTGCAATTGTATGTGACTTGCCCGGTCGGCCTGATGGACGTGGACGGGATCCTGTACTGCCAGCGTCGACAGTCTGCATGCAGATTAAGGCGCAGTCTGATGCCCCAGCTACGGGGAAACAATTGCTGCATCTTTCCCGCAAGGCCATCGGATGTCCGGACCAACACTGGGAGGTAACTCTGGATCATCGGAATCTTACCCGCCCGCGTGCAGGCCTTTGGCAGGTGCGTGCCAAATCGACGGCATGACGAGTGCCTGACCGGCGGATACCGGTCTGCTGATCGATCAGGGGGAGTTGCGCTCGGTGACCTGGAGCAAATGGTAACCCCAGGGGGATGCGATGGGACCAATCAGTTTTCCCACCTCAGCGTCTGCGAGTGCGTCGGCGATGACTCTCGGTAGAAATGTTGCCGGGAAACATCCCAGCTCTCCACCTTGAGTTGCTGTGCTGCATTGTGAAAAGGTTGCCGCCAGTTCCACGAAGTCGGCACCATCGTCTAGCAGCTGCTTGAGGCGCTCGCCGTCTGCGTAGGAAGCGAGTTGGATATGTCGAGCACGCTGGGTGGCCAATGTAGACTCACTTGGATTCAAAGGTTTGGATTCAAAGGTAAGGTACGCAAAGTTCAGGATCAAACAATTATATTGTGGCTGTAGACGCTTCCGAATAGAATGTGCTGGAGACTGAATTTGGCATCAGCCTGGCCGCGTTACATGGCGGCCATGGCAGTGCGTTTGGATGATTGAGGCTGGAACCAATGGCATTTGCGGATTTCCGGAAATACGCGGACGAATTGGTTTCTCAGAACTACCTTCAATCCGAAATTCAAACTGCGTTCAACGATTTTGTGACCGCAACAATCGATCTGTCCAAGTCAGCCGGGCACCCCGTGACGCTAGACGAAATACGGGACTATTTCCTCGATGAGGTGCTTGATCCAGAGAGCGACGATGATCGTTGGAATGCGTTTCTCAGGAAGCTGGTTTCGCGTCTGAGGATCGTCGATCCGGACAATCAGATTTTCAAGACCATGTCATTTGGAGGGGGCAACGAAGCGTTCTCCTCTGGCTTTCAAGACGTTGTCAAGTCGGCGCTCAAGCGAGAAGAGTCGCAGAAGAAGAAATAGTTTACGCTGTTCGACTGAAACCACGACCTGCCTATGCCCTCCCCTTCACTCATTGAGTTTCAGGAAAAACTCGCTGCAGATGCGCAGCTTCAAGAGAAGTTTGTCTCTGCGCTGAGCCGTTTCGCGAAAGCGGTGACGGATAGCGGGAAGGAAAATGGCCACGTCTTTGAATCGCAGGATGTGTTTCGCTTTATTCAGGGAACTTTCCTTCCCGAGTCAGGGCAGGCCGGTGCAGACAGTATTTTCGTCGAGCTGTTTGTGCAGGCGGCTGGTCAATCCTCGGCAACGTCACAGCTGTCGACGTTAAATGTCGGGCAGAATTCCGAGTTGTTGGATGCACTCAAGAAGCCGGTCGCGAAGGCAGCGCCGCGCGTTGCGACTTCAGAGGCTGGCCCCAGCGGATTGGCAGAGACGGATAGCAGAGGGGCGGTTGCTGACCAGGCGGAGGCTGGTAACGCAGCGGCAACGCCGCAACAGGAGGTCGCCGCGAACCGCCCAATCGTGGAGCCAGGATCAGCGGATCCGGAGTCTGCGGGGAATGTGGGCACGAGGACATCGCCGGCAACGGATTTATCCGCGGCAGGCGACGATGTGGATGATGCAGCGACGGCATGGCAGGAGAGTTCTGGTGACAGTGACGCTGAGTGGAACCAGGAGAAAGCTCCCTGGTGGAAGTTCTGGTAGCTGGCGAAAGTGAATGTCGTTAATGGATCGGTCTGTTTGGCACTGGACTGTTGCCCTGACCAGTGCCCAGGATTGTTCGGGTCAAAAGGGATCACCATCGTGTCTTTGCCTGCTGCAAGAATGGGCGATCAGGTGCTGCAAACAGGTCCCCACTGTCATGCGCCGATGCACCCACCTGCCCCCTCCCCCACTCCCGCGCCCCACCCTCCCTTGCCATTGGCAATTATCAAGGGGCAGCCCAACGTTTTGATCGGTAACAAACCAGCGACGACGGTTACGGCGATGACAGCGCCCTGTTCGTTGCCGGGTTGTGTTCCGGGGGGACCGGGGAACATTGTGAAAGGGTCCGGGACTGTGTTGATTGGAGTACTTCCCGCGGCGCGAGTAGGCGACACGACGGCCCACGCCAGTTGTGTTGCACCCATTCCGGCGCCGACCGGAAAAATTCTTCCGCCGGGTTGCCCGACTGTGTTGATCGGTGGGTAGGCGACCATGAAAATTCAGCACTTTGAATCGCTGAGGCCAGTGTGCCCCAAGTGTCGTCAGAATACTGGCATGGAGATGTGGCCGCTGCGGATTGCTGCGCGAGGCAAGCAACGTGATGGCGTGCTGGTCGAAGGGCGGTTGACGTGTACCAACCCCCAATGCCTGGGCGAATTTCCGGTGATCGACGGAATCCCAATTCTTGTTCCTGATGTAGCAGCGTATGTCGCTGCGCATCAAGGGGCAATTACTCGGCGTACGGATTTGCTGCACGAGACGATGTCGTTGATCGGTGATTGTTGTGGTCCCGGATCAGAGTACGATACGGAGCGGCAACAGTTGAGTACCTATGTCTGGAGCCATTTTGGCGATTGGGATACAGCGGTGTCGGCGGGAAATGACTCGCAGGCGGGGAGTTTTCTGCGGTTGATGGAAGCCGCCTGGCAGCTTTCCGGGCCCCGGCCTGCTGGCCCTGTTCTTGATGTGGGATGCGGAGTGGGACGTTCCGCGTGGCATTTGGCAGAACGCTGCGATACCTGTGTGTTGGGAATTGATTTGAACTTTTCGTTTTTGCGCATCGCGCAGGCGATCCTTGAGCGCGGAAATGTTAAAGTCGGTTGGCGAAAAATCGGAGTCGTCTACGAGCCTCGTGAGTTTGCCGTTGACCTTCCAGCTGGCGACAAGGTCGACTTCTGGTGTTGCGATGCGTTGGCTCTACCATTTGCATCCCAGCAATTCTCTTTGTCCAACTGTCTGAATGTATTGGACTGTGTCTATTCCCCCATAGAATTGTTAGAGGAACTGGAACGCGTACTGGTGACGGATGGATGGTTGCTGGCGAGCAGTCCGTACGACTGGTCAGCAGGTACGACGGCTCCTGCATCGTGGATCGGAGGTCACTCGGATCGCGGCGAATTGCATGGCGCGGCGGAGCCTCTGTTGCGGCAGCTACTCAGCCCCGGTGGCCACTCACAGTCACTTGGTAGCTTGCGTTTGCGTGAAGAAGCCGAAGCCATTGATTGGACGATTCGGGTTCACGATCGAAGTTGCGTACAGTACCAGGTTCACGCCTTCGCCGCACAGAAAGAGGACCCAGGGGCAGAGCCGTGACTGTTTCGTAGCCGGACACCACGATCAAGATGTGGGATAGGGCTTGGCCAGATCGAGAAAGCTCCGGATGGTCTCGTCAAAAGGTGGCGGGATGGTCTTTCCTGCGGCGTCGAGCAACGTCGCGCACACCGCCTTTCCAGTCAAGTGGTCGGGTGGTGGTACCTCTGGCGAATCGACCGGTGCCATGCTTCCGTCGCTCCAGAATGCAGCCAGACAAGGGAAGCTGAAGCAGTCTGGCTGAGGGAATCCGTCCGCAACCAGTTCTGCGTCACGGCGGGACTTCTCGTCGGGTGCGGTGGTCCACTGTTCCGCCGCTGCCAGTGCGTCCGCTTGAAAACCCGAAATGGTATCGCCGAAGTGCTGGCGTACGCACTGGCAACTCCATTTGACGCTCTCTGGTTTGGGGAGCCAATGGGCGAGTATGCGTAATGCGGCAGTCAGGTGCCCAGCGGCTTCCAGTGCAGCCAGGTAGTCGGCCGGGAGTAGATCTTGTTCCAGCAGGGCCAGCTCTTCTTCGGCCAGGTCAATTTCCATTCGTTGGAGGAACGCCTCTGCGGTTTCCAGATCTGCGGCCGGTTCTTGCTCTGTTTCGAGGTCGTCGGTTGTAATGACTTCGATCACAAAATCTTCGACCTGGAACTGGTCGCCGATGCGCAAAACGGCATCGCTCACTTTGCGGTTCGCGACGTCAATCGCCGGCTTTCCGTCGGCTGTGTAAATGCGGCACCCTCCGGGTAGTCCCACTGCCAGCACTGTAGCTGCTGTGGCGGAGTTATTGGTGCTGAGGACCATATCTGCATTCGTGTCGGCCCCGAGTTCGATCGATGACTCAGACGTCAATGGAACGCTGGATCCGCTCGAAGGGCCCTGAATAACCCGCAGTGACACGTTCATTCGTAATTCCGATCAGCTCTTTTTGCGACGCGGCAGCGGAGATAAATATTTGAGAACGTGCAATGTCAGTTGATCTTGACCAGTCCACCTTTGAGGGTCAAGTTGCCGCTTCCTTCGACGGTAGCCATCGCCGAAGCTTTGACGGTGATGGTGGCGTTGGCGGTGATATCCACTTTCGTTCCTTTGATCGTAATACCCGTGTTGTCAATCTTGATGCTGTTCGCGCCCACTTTGAGAGTAATTTCCTGACCAGCCGTAATTTCACTTTTGCCGGCACTAACTTTAATGGTCTGGTTGCCCGATTTGATGGTTAGTTCATCATTGCCACTGTCGACACTCACTTTGCGGTTTCCACTCTGGATCGTTTGCTTGTCGTCTTTTTTGACGGTGACTTCACGACTTCCTGCGGTGACAGTTTCCTTCAGGTCTCCCTTGGTCAGTTTGACCGTGCGGTCCCCTTCATCAAGCGTCAGGGAGTCGTCTCCTTTTTTGAGAGTCGTTGTGCGGTTCTTCCAGACCGTGACCTTCTGGCTGCCGTCTTTGCACCCATTTTCACCGACAGTTACGGTCTGGTTGTTGTAGATGTCGATCGTTTGATCACCTTTGTCCTTGGTCTCCTGCCCTACTTTGAGCGTGTCGTTGTTTTCGACAATGCGTTGGAAATCTCGTTCCGCATGAAAGTAGACTTCCTCTTTGTCTTTCTTGTCGTCGAACCGCAATTCATTGAAATTCTTCTTGCTGCCATCCTTGGTTGTCATTGTTTTGACGCCGCTACGACTGGCCTCGGCAGGCAGTTTGTAGGGCGTGGTTTGTTCACCGTTGTAGACAACTCCAGTGACGAGAGGACGTTCGGGGTCCCCGTCCAGGAACGTGACGACAACTTCCTGGCCGACACGCGGCAGGAAGAGGGAGCCCCATCCTTTGCCCGCCATGGGCTGGACACACCGCAGCCAACTCAGCCCTTTGTCATCGCGCTTCCCGTCACGGTCCCAGAAGAACTGGACCTGGATGCGTCCGTGCTCATCGGTCCAGATCTCTTCGCCCTTTTTCCCGACAACGACCGCTGTCTGAGTGCCGGCAATCTGGGGTCGTGGTGTTTTCCGTCGCGGGCGAAACTGTGTCTTCGAAGGTATGCAGGTAAACTGGTTGTGGTAACCCGTGGGTGCGAGATTGCTTTCATTGTAGTCAAACGGCGGCGCTGTACGCAGGCGATGTCGGACCGCCCGGATCAAGTACGACTGGCCGTTTTCAGCTTTGCAGGGATGGTCTTTGAGAGTGAAGGTTGTGCCCGGTGTAAAGTTCATGCAATGCCCTGCTCCAAGGACATGGTGGTAACTGGCATCTTCGGCTTCGGTCAATCGCTCGACTGCCTTGGTGCCATCTGCCTTCAGGCTGTACCCACCTGGATAGGCGAAGTTCTCAATGTCACTGGCGCCCGTTAGTTTGAGTACGCTGTCTTTGGTTGCGAGGAGTTTGTCACTGGGAGTCGGGGTCGTCCCAGGGAATTGCTTGACAAATTCATAGTCGGTCATCGTCCACTTGCCGGCCCGAAACTGGTAGCGATGTTCCCAGGTGGAAATGTGGTCGGTGTCCCAGTCCCGCGCGAAGGCGACATCTCCAGAGCCCTGTGCCATTTTGGGTTCGCGGGTCAGGTTGTCTTTGAAAGTCGACGCGGCGGTTCCCAGGACGAGTACGTGTTTACTTTTCTCGTGGCGAAAGAAATAGAAGACGCCCATTTCTTCGAGTAACCGAGACAGGAAATGAAAAGTACTCTCGCCGTATTGAACACAGTATTCGCGTTCAGGGAACTTGTCTTTGACGCCTGTCTTTTCGAGGTCGGTGATGCCGTAGGCATCGAGCACCTCCTCAACGACATCCATGGCCGTTTGTTTTTTCTTTTGGTAGATTTTGTGGTCGCGTGACTGGGTTGTTTTCCAGAGGTCAGGCACGATCTGGGCACGGTATTCTCGTAGCCCCTCGGTTGTCCGTCCCGCGCGAAACCGACTGACCATGCCATGGAAATACCGAATGTCTTTGGAGGCTTGCGTGTACTTGATGCTCACACTTTTTCCGACGATGTCGGTGGGCTTGATGTTCGAATTTTCCGACCACAGCTGGACGTCAAACCGAAACAGCCGATTCATGCCTTCGACTCCCTGTAACGCTGAAATCAACAGCTTGTCGGGCCCCAGTGGCGTCGTGATCTGTAATGGGTTGGCTTTTTGAGTCCGTTTGCTTGACATGAGGTGGTTACCCTGGCAAGAGTGGCAAGACCGGCGGGGCGTTCGGTTGATGCGGTTGCGACGCTCTCTCTCGACGATCGCAGGTGCGAGACTAGAAGCTGTGCTGCAGGGCGTCAAGTAAGAAAGCGGGGGATGTGAAAAAATGTAAAGGGACAGATGACGATAGGGTTCTCGCGTTACTGGTTTCTTGCTACTGGACTGGCGGAGTGTGTATTTCTGAGGGGAGTGTGTTGCTCTCAGGTAAATCGGAGATTGGATTTTCATGGTGTGTTTCTGTCAACCGATGCTATCGGAATTCAATTTGTCCTTTGCCATGCGCATGGAGGAATTGGGCGCGCTGGAGTTTCCCATTTTGCCTGAGATCCCGGCGCTCCCGGGTTTGCAGGCGTTGGGTAGCGGGTTGGGGATGTTTATGGGAACAATGGCTGGCCCACAGTTTGGTGAGCTGGCTGCAGTGTTGACAGCGCCCGAAATGACCATGCCTGAACTGCCATCCCTGGGCGAGCTGGCTCAGATTGAATCGCTGGCATTTCTGTCCGGTAGCTTTTCGCTGGATTTGCAAGTTCCGCTGCCAGAATTGCAGTTGCAACTGGATGGACTGGCAGCTTCGTTGAATCTCTGTACACCGTCAATTCAGCAACTGGATGGTTTGGTGCCTTCCCTGGCAGTTCAACTTCCTGGTGTTGGTGAGGCGGGGCTGGCTCTGGGGGCTGTGGAAATGGGGCTGGGAATTAACTTGATGATGGAGGGTGCACTGGAGGGTTTTGGCCTGGATCTATCTGCACTGGCCGCGCTATTACCCAGCGGATTTCCTCAGTTGCCAGCCGTGGCCCTTGAGCTGGCGATCGCAGCTCGGTTGGAAGTGGCTGTCGGTGCACTAGGGATCGACCTGCAGTTGCCCGGTGGCTGGGATGCGTTAGGCGGATTGTGTGATTCGTTATCGCAACTTGAAATGCCAACGCTCGATCTCACGCCCCCTGAGTGGTCGTTGGCAATTGGGAATCTTGCAACATTAGGGGCATTGGAAGCTTCGCTTGATTTAGGTTTGACTCCGCCGGAGGTCGCACCCATGGGGGACTTGTCTTTGGCGGCGGGTTTCTCTGGGCCGAGTATGGGAGGCATATCACTTGCCGGTGGTCTACCGCCGTTTGGCCCAGGACAATTGGCTGCGTTAGAGCTGAATTTGGCGGTGTTGCAGGAACTCACTGCGGGAATGCCGGCTTTGGACGCACCTGCCTTGGAGCTGCCTGGTGGGTTGGGTCTGTCGGCACCGGATATTGCAGCATTATCCTCCGCAACTGCGTTTGGTGCATCGCTCAACGGTATTGCTCCCGCGTTTGGTTCGTCTCCGGAAGGACTGCAGGGAATGATGGCAGGAGCCGGCGGTGCTTTTGGGATGCCCGATACCAGTGCGCCTGAAATGCCTGGCTGGTCTGATTTTGAGCCGGGCACTCCTCCCTATATGTCTTCTTTAAGCCGTCCAGAGATGCCTGCCAGGCCTGAAATGCCGACTGCGGATCAGGCGTCGCTCGACTCGTTGCAGTCGAATATGGGGGCGCTCAGTGATGGGTTTGCGAAACCAGAGATGCCTGCGGCTGAAGTGCCTGAGATGGGAGGGATGCCAGGCATGGAAGCTCCTGGAATGGGCGGAGCAGAGATGGGGATGCCGAGTGTGGAAGCTCCTGGAATGGGCGGAGCAGAGATGGGGATGCCGAGTCTGGAAGCTCCTGGAATGGGCGGAG
>MDTE01145141.1_pt1 | contig 18191 bp, 16 predicted proteins | sample 811231 | NCBI WGS metagenome assembly MDTE01 (sample SAMN05326651, study PRJNA326480) | marine metagenome | isolation source: seawater | place: Indian Ocean: Red Sea | collected 2010 | reverse complement strand
CGGTGGTCAAGGCGGATGCCTATGGCCTCGGCATGGCCGAAGTGGCGCCGGCGCTCCATACTGCCGGCTACCGCGATTTCTTCACCGCCTCGCTCGACGAAGCGATCGAACTGCGCGCCGTTCTCGCTCATTGCCGCATCGCCGTTTTCTTCGGCCCCCCGCCCGGCGAGGCGGAGGAATATACGCGCCACCGCCTGATGCCGGTGCTCAACGATCTCGGCCAGATCGAAAATTGGCGCGCTCATGCCGGCGGGAGCGGAGGCGATCCGGCCATCCTGCATATCGATACCGGCATGTCGCGCCTCGGCCTGCCGCCGGAGGAGATGGCGCAACTCGCCGCCGAGCCCGAGCGCCTGGCGGGCTTCCCCCTCGCCCGTCTGATGAGCCATATGGCCTGTTTCGAGGAACCCGCTCATCCCCTGAACGAGCGGCAATTGCGCGAATTCAAGGCGGCCTTGGCGGCGCTCCGCCAACTCGCAACGGGTGCGGAAGCGAGTCTCGCTAACTCCTCGGCAATCTTTCTGGGAGAGGATTACCACTTCGATTTGGCCCGTCCGGGGGCCGCGCTCTACGGCGTCAATCTGCCCCCCAGGCCACCCAATTCGATGGCGGAAGTCGTTCGATTAAAAGGGAAAACCCTGTAAGTGCGCCGCGTTGACAGCCCTCGGAGCGTTGGCTATGGTGCCGCCCACGTCGTGACGCGGACGAGCCGAATCGCGACCGTTCCGGTCGGTTATGCCGACGGATTCTTGCGCAGCGCCAGCAACCGGGCCAGTGGCTATGTCAGAGGCGTTCAGGCGCCAATCGTCGGGCGCATGTCGATGGGCATGATTACCCTCGACGTCACCCACATTCCTGTCGAGCACGCCCAACCGGGCGAACCGGTCGATTTGATCGGCGGTCCCCACCCGGTCGATGCGCTCGCCGCCGAGGCCGGCACCATCGGTTATGAAATTCTGATCTCCCTCGGCCGGCGCTACCGGCGGAGCTATATCGCAACCGGGCGTGCGCGCGGCGAGGCGGCCTCATGAACGGCGCCATTGCCCAGGCCTATGACGTCCTAATATTGCGCCGACCTTGGCTGGTCTTGGTCGCACTGCTCGCGATCCTGGTATTCTTCGGATACCACACCAAGGATTTCCGCCTCGACGCCTCGGCGGATTCGCTGCTGCTGGAAGACGATCAGGACCTCGCCACCTTCCGCGAAATCCATCGGCGCTATCCGAGCGGCGATCTGCTGATCGTCACCTATTCGCCGCAGCATGACCTATTCTCGGATGAGGCGCTCGGTTCCATCCAGCGGCTGAGTGCGGAGCTCGCGGCCGTCGACAGCGTCGAATCGGTGTTCTCCCTTTTGGACGCGCCGCTGCTCCAAAGCTCGGACCAGTCCTTCACCGAGATGCTGGAAGACATCCCGAATCTGAGCAAACCATTCGTCGACCGCACCCAGGCGCGCGCGGAACTGCTCTCCAGCCCGATTTTCAGCGAGCTCGTCATCAGCGCCGACGCCAAGACGACGGCCATGCTGCTGATCCTCGAGGAGGACGAGGAATTCAACGCGCTCGGCCGTTCGCGCAACGATCTGCGCTCCAAGCGCCGCGGCGAGGGGCTGAGCGGCGAGGAGGCCGATACCCTGCGCCAGGTCGAGGCCGACTACATCGTCCGGCGTGACGCGATTAGCGAGAAGCGCAGCGCCGATATCGTGCGCATCCGCGGTATTATCGACGGCTACCGCTCCGGCGGCGTGCTCTATCTCGGCGGCGTGCCGATGATCACTGACGACATGGTGACCTTCGTGCGCAACGATCTGACGCTCTTCGGCGGCGGCGTGCTCGCCTTTCTCATCATCGTGCTCACCGTCATATTCCGCCGCTTGCGCTGGGTCGCGCTGCCGCTCGTCAGCTGCTTCTATGCCGGCCTCCTGATGATGGGCGTGTTGGGGGTAAGCGGCTGGAACGTCACCGTCATCTCGTCGAATTTTCTTGCTCTCATGCTGATCATCACGATCTCGATGAACATTCATCTTATCGTGCGCTACCGCCAGCTTCTCCGCGACAATCCGGAGGACGACCAGTTCTCCCTGGTGCGCACCACGACGCACAAGATGGTGAAGCCCTGCCTCTATACCGCGCTGACCACCATCATCGGCTTCGGCTCCCTGGTGGTCAGCGACATCAAGCCGGTGATCGATTTCGGCTGGATGATGAGCGCCGGCCTGGCGGTCACCTTTGCCACCTCCTTCCTCCTGTTCCCGACCCTGTTGATGGTGATGGGGAAGGTTCCGCCGCGCCCCGCCGGGCAGGACCGCTTCCTCCTGCCCGCCTATCTCGCCCGCCTCACCCAGAACCACGGCAACAAGATCCTGGTGCTGGCGGTGGCGGTGACCGCGGTGAGCGTCGTTGGCATCAGCCAATTGCGGGTCGAGAACAGCTTCATCAACTATTTCAATTCGCAAACCGAGATCTATCGCGGCCTCAAGCTGATTGACGAGAAGCTCGGCGGCACCACGCCCTTGGAGGTGCTGATCGAATTCGAGGACAACACGGAAGATTTTCTCAGCCCCGAAGACCTCGAAGGCATGAGCGAATATGAAATTGCGCTGGAGCGCAAATTCGCCGAATCCATGGCGCGCTCGCCGGAATACTGGCTCACCCCGGACAAGATTGACCGCATCAAGGAAGTGCACGACTATCTCGACGGCCTGCCCGAGGTCGGCAAGGTGCTGTCGCTCGCCTCGGCCGTGCGCGTCGGCGAGGGGGTGCTCGGCGGCGAGCTCGATTCGATGATGCTAGCGCTGCTCTACACCCAGATTCCCGACAATATCAAAGCGGACATCATCGACCCCTATCTCTCGATTGAGCATAACGAGGCGCGCTTCTTGGCCCGCATCCTCGATTCCGCCCCCGATATCCGACGCAAGGAGCTGTTGGAAACGATCCACCGGGATATGGGCGGGAAGCTTCAATTCGCCGAGGAAGACGTCACCGTGAGCGGCCTCCTCGTGCTCTACAACAATATGCTGCAAAGCCTGTTCTCGTCGCAGATCAAGACCATCGGCGTGGTCATGCTCGGCATCGCCATCATGTTCCTGCTGCTGTTCCGCTCGATCCCGCTCGCGATCATCGGCATTTTGCCCAATCTGATCGGCGCCGGCGTGGTTCTCGGCATTATGGGCTGGGCCAAGATTCCGATGGACATGATGACCATCACCATCGCGGCGATCACCATCGGCATCGCGGTCGACAACGGCATCCACTATATCTACCGCTTCCGCGAGGAATATGCGCTGACCAAGGATTACGCCCAGACCATGCGCATCTGCCACTCAAATATAGGCAAGGCGGTGTTCTACACCACCATGACCATCATCGCCGGCTTCTCCATCCTGGTGTTTTCCAATTTCAATCCGACGATCTATTTCGGCGTGCTCATCGCGGCGGCCATGTTCATCGCACTCCTCGCAGCGCTTACCGTGCTGCCCAAGCTGATCCTGCTGTGGAAACCGTTCGGCTGATGGCGCTTTCCGTTCCCCGTACACGGCGAGAGCGGGTAAAATCGTTTTGCGAATCGGGGGGCGCGCGTTGCTAGGAAAACGCGCGATATATAGTCTGCGGGCGCCGTTGGCGGCGCTTCGCTAATTTCATCTGGAGGCTCGTTGGCGCGCAGCGATCCGAGATTTGTTTGTCAAACCTGCGGGGCGAGCCGGCCGCGTTGGGCCGGCAAGTGCGACGCCTGCGGCGCGTGGAACAGCATCGCCGAGGAAACGCCGCGCGAGGCGGCGCCCAAAGGGCTCGGCAAGGGCAAGGGGCGTGCCCTCGATTTCGTCGATCTGGCCGGCGCGCAAGGCGCCGTGGCGCGCCATCTGAGCGGCATGTCGGAGCTCGACCGGGTGACCGGCAGCGGCCTGGTGGCAGGCTCCAGCATCCTACTTGCCGGCGATCCGGGGATCGGCAAATCCACCCTCCTGCTGCAAGCCGCCGGCGCGCTAGCGGCAAACGGCGTGCGCGCCGTCTATATCTCTGGCGAGGAAGGCATCGAGCAGATCCGTCTGCGTGCCGACCGTCTCGGCTTGGCGGAAGCGCCGGTGCGCCTCGCCGCCGCGACCAGCGTGCGCGATATCCTGACCAGCCTGGAAAGCGCCGAGCCGGCGGATGTCATCGTCGTCGATTCCATCCAGACCATGTATCTCGACACCCTCGATTCCGCGCCCGGCACGGTCTCGCAAGTGCGTGGTGCCGCCCAGGAACTGATCCGCTACGCCAAGCGCTCCGGCTCGGTGCTATTGCTCGTCGGCCATGTTACCAAGGAGGGGCAGATCGCCGGGCCCCGAGTGCTCGAACATATGGTCGATGCGGTGCTTTATTTCGAGGGCGAACGCGGCCATCAATTCCGCATCGTGCGCGCGGTGAAGAACCGCTTTGGGCCGACCGACGAGATCGGCGTGTTCGAGATGACCGGCGCCGGCCTGGCGGAAGTGCCCAACCCCTCCACCCTTTTCCTCAACCCGGAGCGCGGGCCGGTGCCCGGCGCGGCGGTGTTCGCCGGGATCGAAGGCACGCGCCCGGTGCTGGTCGAAATCCAGGCCCTCGTCGCGCCCGGCCCGCCGGGCTCGCCCAGGCGCACGGTGGTGGGCTGGGATTCAGGCCGCCTCGCCATGGTGCTCGCCGTTCTCGACGCGCGCGCCGGGCTCTCGCTCGGCTCGAGCGATGTCTATCTCAATGTCGCCGGGGGGTTGCGCATCGGTGAACCGGCGGCGGACCTCGCCGTGGCGGCGGCGATCGTCTCGTCCTATTCCAGCCGCCCGGTGCCGGAAGGCACGGTGGTGTTCGGCGAAATCGGCCTCTCCGGCGAGGTGCGCTCGGTAGCGCAGGGCGCGGCGCGGCTCAAGGAGGCCGCCAAGCTCGGTTTCAGCCACGCCATCGCGCCGAAGGCCGGCGGCGGCAAGAAGAAAGGCGAGGCCGCGCCGGCGGAAATCTCGCTCTCCGCGATAGCCCGCATCGACGAGTTGATCGATCTGCTCGCGCCCGCCGCCGAGGCGATCGTCGCCGACATCGGTGTCGGCGTCGGAAGGGTGTGACGGCGATGGATGGCTTCCCCGTCAATCCGGTCGATATTCTCGTCGCCCTGGTGATGCTGATCTCGGCGCTGCTGGCACTGTCACGCGGTGCGGTGCGCGAAATTCTCGGCGTCAGCGCCTGGGTCGGCGCGGCCCTGGTGGCGGTTTTCGCCTTTCCCCATGTCCGGCCTTATCCGCGCCAATGGGTCGCCGACAATTGGCCCGAGCTCGATCTTGGCGAGACCCTGGCCGACGCGGGGACCGCGCTTGTCCTCTTCCTCGTCGCGCTGATCCTTTTCACCATTGTCAACCAGATGATCTCGGGCTATGTGCAGCGCAGCCGCATGGGAGCCCTCGACCGCTCCGTCGGATTCATTTTTGGACTGTTGCGCGGCGCGGTCCTGGTCTGTCTTGCCTATATGTTGTTTGTCTGGGCCGTGAAGGAACCCGAAGACCGACCGCCCTGGGTGGAAGAAGCGAAAGCCATGCCCTATATCCAGATGGGGGCGGAGATGATTCGCCAGATCACGCCCGAGGAGCTGCGCAGCCGGACGGAGCGAACGGCGAAGGACACCGAACAGAATATTCAGAAATTGCAGGACGCGGAACGCAGCCTGCGCGCGCTCTCCGAGCCGGTTCCCGATAAGCGCGGGGCCGAGCAGGATCGCGACGGCTATGACGAGGACCAGCGCAAGCAGATGGACGGTCTGTCCAATTCGGTCGAGGAGTAGCGGCAGCCCATATGACCCAATCGATCCCCAAACCACCGGCACACCCCCTCGACGATGACAAGCTGCACGAGGAGTGTGGCATCTTCGGCATCTTCGGCCATCCCGACGCGGCGGCGCATACCGCGCTCGGCCTTCATGCGCTGCAGCATCGCGGTCAGGAATCCGCCGGCATCGTCAGCACCACCGGCACGAAATTCTATTCTCATCACGGCCTCGGGCGGGTCGGCGACAATTTCGGCGAAGCCAAAGTGATCAACGAGCTGAAGGGCTTCGCCGCCATCGGCCACAACCGTTATTCGACCACCGGACGACCGGAAATCCGAAATATCCAGCCGCTTTTCGCCGATCTCTCCTTCGGCGGGTTGAGCATCGCGCACAACGGCAATCTGACCAATGCGGTGGCACTGCGCGGCGAGTTGGTCGGCCATGGCAGCATCTTCCGCTCCACCTCGGATACGGAGGTGATCATACACCTCATGGCGCTCAGCAAGGGCGCCGACGTGACCGACCGACTGGTCAATGCGCTACGCCGGATCGAGGGCGCCTATTCCCTCGTCGCGCTCACCGACGATGCGCTGATCGGCGTGCGCGACCCGCATGGCGTCCGCCCGCTGGTGCTCGGCCGACTCGACGGCGCCTATATCCTGACCTCGGAAACCGTAGCCCTCGATATCATCGGCGCCGATCTGGTGCGCGATATCGAACCCGGCGAGATGGTGCTGGTGCGGGACGGCGAAGTAACCAGCTACAAGCCATTCGAGCGCCGGGCGGAACGCTTCTGCGTGTTCGAATATATTTATTTCGCCCGTCCCGACAGCCTGTCCCAGGGCAAAAGCGTTTATGAGGCGCGCAAGGCGATCGGCGCCGAGCTCGCGCGCGAGGCGCCGTGCGACGCCGAATTGGTGGTGCCGGTGCCCGATTCCGGCGTGCCGGCGGCGATTGGCTACGCCGCCGAGGCGAATCTGCCGTTCGAGCTCGGCATCATCCGAAACCATTATGTCGGGCGCACCTTTATCGAGCCGACCGACCAGATCCGCCATCTCGGCGTCAAGCTCAAGCACAACGCCAATCACCGTCTGCTGGAAGGCAAGCGCATCGTGCTGGTCGATGACAGTATCGTGCGCGGCACCACCTCGACCAAGATCGTCGAGATGGTAAGGAGCGCCGGCGCCACGGAATTGCATATGCGCATCGCCAGCCCGCCGACGACCCATTCCTGCTTCTACGGCGTCGATACGCCGGAGCGCGAGGAACTGCTCGCTTCCGGCATGGACGTCGCCAAGATGGCCGAGTTGATCGGCGTCGATAGCCTCTCATTCATCACCATCGACGGCCTCTACCGCGCCATGGGCGAGAACGGACGCAACGGAGGCGCGCCACAATATTGCGACGCCTGCTTCACCGGCGATTATCCCATCGCCCTATCCGACCGCGACGGCGGCGGCCTGCCAGCGCAGCTTTCGTTGCTCACCGAAAACAGCTCATGAGCCGCGGGCGTCTGGAGGGCCGCATCGCGCTGGTGACCGGCGCGTCGCGCGGCATCGGCCGGGCAGTCGCCAAGCGCTTCGCCGCCGAGGGCGCGCAGCTCATCCTCGTCGCCCGCACCTCGGGTGCGCTCGAGGAAGCAGACGATCAGGTCCGCGCCGCCGGGGCCGCGCCGGCCATGCTGGTGCCGCTCGACCTCCGCCAGGGCGATCTGATCGACCAGATGGGCGCGGCGCTGCATGAGCGCTATGGCCGCCTCGATATCCTCGTCGGCAACGCCGCCATGCTGGGTGGCCTGTTTCCGGTCGGTCATTATTCGCCCGACATTTGGGAGAGCGTCCTGGCGATCAACCTGACCGCCAATTGGCGTCTGATTCGCAGCCTGGACCCGTTGTTGCGCCAGTCCGAAGCGGGCCGCGCGATGTTCGTCACCTCAGGCGTGACGGAAGACGAACCGCCGCCTTTTTGGGCCGCTTACACGGCAAGCAAGGCGGCGCTCGAAGCGCTGGTGTTCACCTGGGCGGCGGAGCTCAAACGCACTAACCTCAAGGCCAACATCATCGACCCGGGCACCGCCGCCACAAAAATGCGCTCTGAAGCCTTTCCCGGCGAAGACCCGGCGACGCTGGCTGCTCCAGAGGATATAACCGATCGATTCGTTGAATTGGCTGACGCGAATTACGGCGTGTCGGGCGGCAAGGTATTTGTCTGACCGAACAGGCAGTTACTTCTTGGCGTAGGGATTTTTCCCCTTGCGCATGAACAATCTGATCGGCACGCCGTCCAAGCCGAATTCTTCTCGTAGGCCGTTCACCAGGTAGCGCCGGTAGCTGTCAGGCAGCGCATCGGGGCGGCTGACGAAGGCGGCGAAGGTTGGCGGGCGGGCTTTGACCTGGGTCATGTAGCGCAGGCGCACGCGCCGGCCGGATGCCAGCGGCGGCGGGTGATTTTCCACCGCGTCGGCGAGCCAGCGGTTGAGTGCCGATGTCGAGACCCGGATATTCCATTTGCCGTAAACCTCGAACACCGCCGGCATGAGCTTATCGCAGCCCTTGCCGGTGAGGGCGGAGCAGGTCACGAGCGGCACACCCTTTAGCTGAGGCAGGCTATCGCCGAGGCGGGCGCGCATGTCGCGCATCACGCCCTCCGACTCCTCCACCAGGTCCCATTTGTTGAGCACCAGCACCGGCGCGCGGCCTTCCTCGGCCAAGCGGTTGGCGATGCTGAAATCCTGCTTGGCCGGCGGTTCCGTCGCGTCGAACAGCAGCACCACCACCTCGGCGCGGCCGAGCGAGGCGTGGGTATCCTCGGAAGAGAGTTTTTCGAGACTTTTCTGCACCTTGGCGCGCCTGCGGAGACCGGCCGTATCGACCAACTCGATGCGCTGCCCTTCGAATGACCATTCGACGGCGACCGAATCGCGCGTGATACCGGCCTCCGGGCCGGTGATCACGCGCTCGTCGCCGACCAGGCGGTTAAGGAGGGTCGATTTGCCGACATTGGGCCGCCCGACAATGGCGAGACGCAGCGGCTTGTCCGCCGCGTCCGCCGGCGGCGCGCCGTCCTCACCGAACGGCGCCAGCGCCTCGTAGAGATCGGCCATGCCTTCATTGTGCTCGGCGGAGATCGCGACCGGCTCGCCCATGCCCAGAGCGTAGGATTCGGCGATGCCGGCGCTGGCCGCGGCGCCCTCGCATTTGTTGACCACGAGCACGACCGGCGTGTTGGCGCGCCTGAGCTGGTCGGCGAAATGCTCGTCCGCCGCGGTGATACCGGTGCGCCCATCGACCACGAGAAGCGCCACATCCGCCTCTTCGAGGGCGCGCCGGCTCTGCTCCATCATGCGGCTGGCGAGGCTCTCCGGCGCCGCTTCCTCGAGCCCGGCGGTGTCTATCACGCGGAAGCGGAGCGGGCCGAGGCGTCCCTCGCCCTCGCGCCGGTCGCGGGTCACGCCGGGGGTCTCGGCTACGATGGCGACGCGCCGCCCGACGAGGCGGTTGAAGAGGGTGGACTTGCCGACATTGGGCCGGCCCAGTATGGCGACGCTGAACGTCATGCCGGCGCGCCCGGGCTACCTTAAGGCGATCAGATCGGCATCATCGGTCAGAATGTAAACCGTGCCGTTGGCGGCGATGGGCGCGACGCGCACGCCATGGGGCAGTTCCAGCCTGCCGAGCAGGCGGCCCGAATAGGGCGAGATGGCGATCGCATCGCCATTCGAGCCAAGCACGATGAGGCGGTCGCTCAGCAGCAGCGGGCCGTTCCAGAACACCGGCTCGTCGCGCTCCTGGGAATCCAGGAAGCGCGGCAGGGAATGCACCCAGCGCACCCGGCCATTGCGCCGCGCCAGACACACCACATCGCCGTCGACGGTCACCACGAAGATAAATTCGCCGGCCACCCAGGGCGTGTTGAGGCCGGCGATATCCTGCTCCCAGACGCGGCTGCCGGTGCGCACTTCGATAGCGACGAGCCGCCCGCCATGGCTGATCGCATAGGCCACGCCGCGGTCGATCACCGGCGAGCCGTTGATATCGTTCAGGGCGGCGAGGCTGCCGGTGCCGGGGCGCTGGGCGCCGAGGGAATCGGCCCACACCGTGCGGCCGTTCTCGACGCGGAGCGCCAGCAACTCGCCCGAGGAATAGGGCGCGATGACGATATCACCGTCCACCGCCGGCGCCGCCGCACCCAAGAGGCCCGCTGTCTCGGAAATACCGGAATGGCTCCACTGCACCTCGCCATCGACCGCGGAGAGAACCCAGAGCTGATTGTCATAGGTAACGGCGAACAGGCGCTCATCGACGACCACCGGGGCGGCGCGCATCGGGATACCGATATCCTCGCGCCATATCTCGGCGCCGCTCGCGGGATCGAGTGCGAGCACATGGCCGAAGCCGGTGCTGGCGAACAGGCGGCCATGGGCGAGCGCCAACCCGCCGCCAAAGCCATCCTCCTCGCCATCCTCGAGGCGCGCATCGAGACGCCACAGCAGCTCGCCGCTCGCCGCGTCGAAGGCGGAGATTTCGGCCACCGAAACGAGGGTGAAGACGCGCCCGCCGGCGACCACCGGGGTGCTCAGTATCCGCCCGTCATCGCCCGAGCCCTCACCGATGCTGGCGCGCCAGAAGGGCGCCAGCCGTTCGCCGCCGGCGAGATGATGCATGACATGATCGGGATAGCCGCCCGCCTGGGGCCAGGATTCGTTAACATAGGGCTTGGGCAGACGGACATCGAGGTCGGCGATGCGCGGGTCCGGCTCGACGGTGCTTTCCAGGGCGAGCACGGAGAGGCGCTGGCCCGGCAGCGGCGGCGCTTCGGTATAGCCGAACCACTCATCGGTCAAATCGCAGGCGGCGAGCGCGGCGCCGGCGAGGCAGACGGCGAGAAGACGAAGCGGCGCGCGCATGACGGCTATTCGGCTGCGCTGTCCGGCGCCGCCGGCTCGGGTTCAGTCTGGAGCGGCCCGCCGAGGCTCGCCAGCAATTCCTGGGCGCGGGCGCGCACGCCGCTCGGCGCCTGCCGGTCGACGCTGAGGTCGGCAAAGGTCTGGCGCGCCGCGTCGGTCCGCCCAGCCTTCATCTGGGCGAGGCCGGTCAGCTCGACCGCCAGCGAGCGCCACGGCCCGTCGCCGCTCACCAGCGGCGTGAGGCGCTGCATCACGTCCTGCGGCGGTGCGCTGTCGAGCAAATGTTCGGCGGCGAGCAGCACGCCGAGTTCGCGATAAAGGAGGCTCGCACGGCCATCCGCCGAAAGCTCGTCATAGATCGCCACCGCGCCGCTTCTGTCGCCGGCCACGGCCAGCGCATCGGCTGCGCGCAGCCTAGCCAGGGCGAGATAGCCCGAATCCGTGCTGTCCGCGAGCGCCTTGAACTGGGCGGCGGCCTCTTTTGGCCGCCCGGCTTCCAACTCCGCCAGGGCGGCGGCGAAGCGCAAGCCCTCCTCGCGGCGCAAGCTCTCATTCTGCTCGTCGATAATGACATAGGCGGCAACCGCCGCGATCAGCGCGACGACGACGCCGAGCAGCCACCAGCGATACCGTTTCCACAGTTTTTCGTAACGTTCATGGCGAATGTCTTCATCGACTTCGCGGAAAATATCGGCCACGGGCTGCCTCTTTCCGTCTGCGTTAAGCGGCGTTGCGCCACTTTATGGAACATCCCATACTGGGCAGTTGTGCCTCAGGGCCCTGGCCGCTTTCGGCCACGGATTTCATCGCCTCGAACAATTCGCGCGTCACACCCGGCACAGGGTCGAGCCGCGATTCGTCGAGCCGGCCGCGATATTGCAGGCCGAGGGAAGCATCGAAGCCGAAGAAATCCGGCGTGCATACCGCGTCATAGGTGCGCGCCACCGCCTGGCTCTGGTCGATCACATAGGGGAAGGTAAACTTATTCTCGGCGGCAAAAAGCTTCATATTGTCGAAGCTGTCGGCAGGATAGCTCGCCACATCGTTGGGCATGATGGCGACGGCGCCGATGCCGAGATCGGCCAATTCGCTCACGTCGCGCACGATACGGTCGATGATCGCCTTCACGAAGGGGCAATGATTGCAGAGAAACATCACCAGAGTGCCGTTATCGCCCCGAACGTCGGCGAGGGTGTAATTCCTGCCGTCGATGCCGGGCAAATCGAAATCGGGCGCTTTCCAGCCGAAATCGCATATCGGTGTGGTCATTGCCGGCATGGCATGCTCCGTTTTGGTCTAGATGGTCTATACTGACGAAAATCCGCAGCATTATAGGCAAAGTGCGGCGCTTCGCCACCTCCGCCTTGGCGCCGCGCGCAGGATAGAGAGAAGGACATGGCCGAGCAACGCATAACGCGTTATCGCGAGTTTTGGCCGTTTTACGTGGCGCAGCACAGCCGGCCCGGCACGCGATACCTGCATTTCGCCGGCACGTCGGGGGCGATTGCGCTCATTGTGCTGGCTGCTGTGCTGCCCGAGCCCTGGCTGCTGCTGGCGGCGCCGGTCTGCGGCTATCTGTTCGCCTGGTTCGGCCATTTCTTCATCGAGAAAAACCGGCCGGCAACCTTCACCTATCCCGTCTTCAGCCTGATCGGCGATTACCACATGTATGGCCTGATGTGGCTCGGCCGCATGGACGCGGCCGTGCAACAAACGGCGGAATAATTCGCCGGTTTAAGCCGCGGATGCGGAGCGCCGGGCAACCTCGCGCGGCTGCTCGTTTTGCGCTTCCTTGGCCTCGCCCTTGGGCCGCGCCGGCAGATAGGCCATTTGATAATGCTCCGGGCAGTAGGGCTTGTTGACCAGCGCGAGCGAGCCGCAGAAGTGGAAATCAGCCTCTCCCGGATGGCCGAACGGCCATTTGCAGCGCGCGCCGGACGTGGAAAGCGCGAGATTACGCACCGGCTTGACCGGCGCCTTGGCGACCGGGCGCGGCGCGCTCGTGCCGCTGTTGCCGCTGCCGCCGGCGCTACGGCCGGTGCTGCCACCGCCACCGCTGCCCTTACGCCGGATCGGCGAGGGACGCGGCGACAAGCCCAAGCGGTGGGCCTTGCCGACGACGGCATTCTTGGTGACGCCGACCTGCTTGCCGATTTCCGCCGTCGTCAGGCCTTCGCCCCACAATCGGGTGACTTCGGCTATGAGTTCCGGTGTCCAGACTGACATGTTGCTTTCCCCGCCTTGGATTGGCTCAATCTCCCGCGGACTTTGGCCACATTTCAGGTGGTCCTACATATTGTAGGGTGGTCCGCTGCGCCCCCAAGATAGCGGGTGATACGCTAATATCAAGTAAATTCCGAGGAATACCCACAATATATGGTGTGCATATCCGGGGATTCCGTCCCCGATTTGGGCCGGGTCAAGGCTCCCGCGGCCCGGTTTCGCCATCGGCCGGACTGTCGAAAAAGCCTTTCAGATAGTTCTGCACATAGTAACGCTCGAATTCCTTCGAACGCGCGAAGGCCTCGTCGATCTCTTCCCGGCTCATGGTCATCATCATGTTGAGGGCGAGACGCTCGGCCTCGGCCGCAAGCGCGTGCTGGGCGATTTCCGGCGTTCCGGCGATGATCGCGGTGGTGTTGAGCATATAGACCGCCTCGATATCGTCGCGCGCGACGCCGAGGCCGCGGGAATAGAGGATGGCGAGATTGTAGCGGCTCATGGCGTCGTTCTGCGCCGCGGCGGCACGGAACCAACGTGCCGCCGCGGCGTAATCGCGCTCGACGCCGAGCCCGCCGGCATAGATCGAGCCCATATTGAATTGCCCGGTGACCTCGCCCTGCTCCGCCCCCTGGCGGGTCCAATGCAGCGCCTCGCCGTAATCAATGGGCACGCCCTCGCCGTGGATATAGAGGCTGCCAAGCGCTACCTGGGACGCCGCGTCGCCGGCCTCGGCGAGCGTCCGCCAGTGCTCCCGCGCGGTGCGAAAATCTCCGCGCGCATAGGCCGCCCGCCCGGTGGCGAAATCCGCCAGCGCCGGCACGGCGATCAGGACGAGCGCGAGCGCCAGCGCGAGACAGGTCCAAACGCGTCGCAATCGCGCCATCGCGCTACGCTTCAGCCTCCGCGCAGCTTGACCCGGTAGTCATCGAGAGTCGGGTCATGGGTGAGGTGCCAGTAATCGACCAATCGCCACGGCATAATGGAAACGATACGGCCCTTCTTGTTTTTGTACCAACTGCCCATGCCGGGATGCATCCAGATCAATTCCGCATGTTCGTCGTCGAGCAGTTGATTATAGGTGTCATGCACCGCCGGCAAGCAATCGATCTGCTTGATCCCGCCTTCGATCATTTTCATGAGCAGGGTCAGGATATAGCGCACTTGGAGCTCCGAGATGAAAATGATGCTGCCGCCATGGCCGAGATTGGCGTTCGGGCCGTAGAGAAAGAACAGGTTGGGGAAGTCCGGCACGGTGATCCCGAGATAGGCGCGCGGGTCCTCCTCACCCCAGACATCGTTCAGCGCGGGCCCGCCCTTGATGGAGACGCGCATATCGCCGAGCGTCTTAGCCGCATTGAACCCGGTGGCGTAGACGATCACATCGGCGTCAAACCGCGTGCCGTCCCCAGTGACGACGCCATGTGCATCGATATGCGAGATCGGCTCGGTGACCAGCTCGACATTGCGCCGCCGCAGGGTCGTGAACCAATTGTTGTCGACCAGGATGCGCTTGCCGTATGGCGGGTAGTCGGGTAGCGCCTTTTCGCAGAGCGCCGCGTCGTTGCCCAACTGTTCGCGCATGTAATTCGTCAGCACCTCTCGATGGCGGTCGTTTTTTGCGTTCATCGCGCGCTCGGGATGCAGCCAATCGGGGTCTTTTCTGACCGTCGCGAGAAGCCGGTCGCTGTAGCGCCAAACCTGCCCGAAGCGGAACCACTCCGCATAGAAGGGCACGTTTGTTAGCAGCCACTTCTTACCCGGGCTGACGGTGCGGTGGTAGTCGCGCGTCGGAATTGCCCATTGTGCGCTGCGCTGGAATATGGCGAGTTCCGCCGCCTCCTCGGCAACCGAGGGGGCAAGCTGCATGGCGCTCGCGCCGGTGCCGATGACGGCGACCTTCTTGCCGGCGAGGGACAAATCCGTCGGCCAGCGCGCGGAATGAAAGGCGGTGCCCTGGAATGTATCGACGCCGGGGATATCAGGCATTTTCGGCAGGTTTAATTGGCCTGTAGCGACGATGACGGCGTTGTAGGCCCTGGTTTCCACTTCGCCCGTCTTATCGGCGATCGAGACCTGCCAGAGCGAGCGGCCAGGATCGAATTCGGCGCCGAGCACGGTTCTCTCGAACTGGATTTTCGGGGTGATCCCGAACGCGTCGGCGCAATCGTTGAAATAGGTTTCGATCTCCGCTCCCGACGAGAAATATTCCGTCCAATCCGTCTTCGGCCAGAAGGAATAGGAATAGAAGTGGTTGGGCACGTCGCAGCCGACGCCGGGATATTTATTCTCGAACCAGGTGCCGCCCAATCCGGCATTCTTGTCGACGATGTCAAAGGGAATGCCGGTCTTGTCGAACTTAATCGCCGCGCACAGCCCGGACATGCCGGCGCCGACGATGAGGCATTTGAACCCGTCCACATCCCGCGCCGCCGGGGGCTGAGACCAATCGGCGTCGCGCTCCTGAAAGCGCATTTCTTCCAACATCATGTCGAGATATTCGGACGGGATCTGCTCGCCGACGAAAACGCGCATCATTTGCAGATAGGTGTCGCGCGACGGAGGCGGGGGCGGCTCGAGGTCACCCGCCAGTTGGGTCAAAATCGCGTCGCACGCGGCAGCGCGGATTTCGCTTTGCAGGTCGTCCGACAGGCCGCCTGACGCATCGGGAAAGAACGCGAGGTCGCGGGCTGGAAGATAGGGAGCTTCGATCCATTTGCGCTCGCCGGTGAGATGCACCAGCACCATGAGCAGCACGGGAATATCCGCCTCGCCGAGATACGCCTCGACCTCTTGCCGGGAATTTTTCTTGTCGTTCACTTCACTCTCCAGAGAAACGCGAGCCGTCGGCGAAATAATCCCCGAGCGACCCGGTCAACTCGCCTTCGTCGACCTGGAACAGTTCCAGGAGCACATTGTCCGGCGCCATGCACATGGCATAGGACCAGCCGCCGAATTCGCGAATGGGGTTGCGAAACTCGATGCCGGCCGCGGCCATCTCGCCGACCAGCCGCGCCAGGTTCTCGACCCGGATGCCGACATGATGCAGGGCGTTCTTGTCATGACCCTTGGGGCGCTGATCGTAGAGATGCAGCCGCCCGTCGCCAACACGCAGAAACACGTTGCGCGAATTCGCCATCACCCCGTCGAAAGCCACCACCGCGCCAAGATGCATCACCCACCAATCGACCGTGCGGTCGATATCGCCGGTAAAGAGATGCACGTGATGCAGATGAAGGCGGGTCATTCCTGGACCGAAAACCTAATCGGTGAGGCGGGCACGGACATAATCGGCGATACGGTCCGTCGCCTCAATGGCCTGTGGCAGCGCCAGCGGCATGCTGAGGAAACCGTGCAGCATATCCGCGTAATGCAGATGATCGACAGGGACGCCCGCCTCGTGCAGGGCGGCGGCATAGGCGATTCCCTCGTCGCATAGTAGGTCGAGCCCTGCGGTGACCATCAGGGTGGGCGGGCTCTTGCCGAGCTTCTCATGGCGCAGGGGCGAAACCCTCGGATCCGCCGCGTCGCCATCGCCGAGGTAATGGCGGGAGAACCAGTCCATCATTTTCGCATCGAGCAAATATCCCTCGGAAAATTTCACGCGCGACGGGGCGGCGCGGGATAAATCCGTTACCGGGTAGATCAGGGTTTGATGATCGGGCCGGTCCTCGGGCGCGAGCTCCAACAGGGCCGAGGCGGTCAGGTTGCCGCCGGCGCTGTCGCCCATCATCGCCCATGTTCCAGTGCGGACGCCGGCCCGTTGCGCCAGGTCGGCGCGCGCGGCGATCACACTGGCGACATCCGCGAGCGCGGTGGGCACGGGATATTCCGGCGCCAGGCCGTAATCGATGGAGATGACGGGCAGACCGATGCGGTTGGCGAAGCGCCGGCAAAGGGGGTCGTAGCCCTCGATGCCGCCGAACACCCAGCCGCCGCCATGGACGTAGAAGACCAACGCCCCATCGCCGCAGCCGGCGGCGCGATAAAGGCGGAGCTTGATCCGCCGGTCATCCTCGGCGTCGACGGACATATCCTCGGTGTGCGCGACCAGCTCCGGCTCGAGCTCCAATCTGGCGGCGCGCCGGTCGAACTCGGCGCGGGCATCCGCCGCTTGCATGTCGTGAAGCGGCGGCAGATCCGCCTGAGCCACCCGCTCGAGCAGCGCCGCGACATGTTCGTTGCCCTCGACGGACAGGCCGCCGGAGAGTTTTTCGATCGATTCTCCGAAGGGAGAAATGGTGGCGGGGCGGGTCAAGCCGCTAGGCCTCTATATCGATATCGGTGGGGATTTCATGTTTGAGGATCTTGCCGTTCGCGCTGTGCGGCAATTCGTCGAGGAAGACCACGGATTTCGGCACCTTATAGGTCGCGAGCTGGGTCTTGCAGTAGGCCATGACCTCCTCGCCGGTGAGCGACTGCCCCGCCTTCACCACGACGTAGGCGCGGCCGGTCTCGCCCCATTTTTCGTGCGGCACGCCGAGTACCGCGACCTCGTCCACCGCCGGCATCTGATAGATCACGTCCTCCACCTCGGCGGGATAGACGTTTTCGCCGCCGGAGATATACATGTCCTTCCAGCGCCCGACGATGGTGAGATAGCCGTCGGCGCTCAGGCTGCCGGCATCGCCGGTGCGGAACCAATCGCCGGCGACGAAGAATTCCTTGTTCTTGTTGCCAAGGCCCCAATAGCCCTTCATCACCATCGGCCCGCGTGCGACGATCTCGCCCACCGTATCCGGCGTCGGGATGTGATTGTCGTCCTGGTCAATGATGCTGATATCCATGTTCATCAATGGCGGGCCGCAGGAGCCGGTGCGCGCGAGCGACTCCTCCGCCGGCAACGAGGTGGAGACGCCGCAGAGCTCGGTCATCCCCCAGACCTGGGGGATCTTGGCGCCGTGCGCGTCATAGGTCTCGATCAGGGTCGAGGCGACCGGCGCGCCGCCGGAAGCAATCACCAAACCATTGAACTGCGCGTCCAGAAATTCCGGCAGATTGCGGATCATCAGGAGGTTGGTGGGAATGGCCAGGGTATGGGTGATGCCGATCGCCGGGTCCATCAGGGTCTTGAGACAGGCCAAGGCATCGAACTGGCGCATCAGATAGGTCGTCGCGCCCACGAGAAGGCTCGGATTGGCGAACATGAAGAGGCCCGAGGCGTGGAAGGTCGGCGTATAGGTCAGGCCGATGGAATCGTGGCTCACGCCATATTCGGCGCCGAGATTGAACGCCTGGAGATAGTTCTGGCCGTGGCTCAGCATCGCCCCCTTGGGCCGGCCCGTGGTGCCCG
>MDTE01121520.1_pt1 | contig 18196 bp, 20 predicted proteins | sample 811231 | NCBI WGS metagenome assembly MDTE01 (sample SAMN05326651, study PRJNA326480) | marine metagenome | isolation source: seawater | place: Indian Ocean: Red Sea | collected 2010 | reverse complement strand
TGATAAAATTGAGCAAACATCTAACTTCTTTTATATGAGAATTTAGGTGTTTTGAGTATCCTTAAATTTAGTAAACATTGCTTCAAACTCCAACATTACGTTACCAGTTGGGCCATGCCTCTGTTTACCAATGATAATTTCTGCTAAATTTGAAACTTCATTCATTTTAGCTTGCCACTCGGCATGTTCAACAGTTGCTGGTCTAGGTTCTTTTCTTTCTAAATAATATGACTCTCTATATACAAACATTACAACATCAGCATCTTGTTCAATTGAACCAGACTCCCTAAGATCCGCTAATTGAGGTTTTTTATCATCTCTTTGTTCTACAGCTCTTGATAATTGAGATAATGCAACTACTGGAATTGATAATTCTTTAGCGATTGCTTTTAGGCCTTGAGTAATTTCAGAAATTTCCTGAACCCTTCCATCTTTATTATTAAAAGTTCCTTTCATCAATTGAATATAATCTACAACAATCATATCAAGTCCAAATAATCTCTTGATACGTCTAGCTCTATTACTCAGAGCAGCAATACTTATTGCTGGTGTTTCATCTATATATAAAGGCAATTCAGAAATATTCTTAGAAGTTTCAATGAATTTATCAAATTGATCATCTGAAATTCTTCCACGCCTTATATCATTTGATTTAATCCGCGATTGCTCTGCTAAAATTCTAGTAGATAATTGTTCAGAGGACATTTCTAAAGAAAAAAAAGCAACTGATGATTTTTTTTTATTATCTTGTAATTTTAGTGCAGCATTAAAAGCAATATTCGTAGCTAGCGCTGTTTTACCCATTGAAGGACGACCAGCAATGATAATCAAGTCTGATTGATGTAGACCACCTAATCTATCATCTAAATCTCTTAAACCAGTAGGAACTCCCACGATACCTTCTTCATTCTTGTATGCAGCAGAAGCCATTTCGATTGTTTGTTTCATTGCTTCATCAAATTTCATTAATGATGAATTGAACGATCCTTTTTCTGCTAAATCAAAAAGTAACCGTTCAGAATTTTCAATTATAGTTTGACCATTAATATTTAAATCATTTAATTTAGCTGTATCAATTGTTTCTTCAGAAATTTTAATAAGCTCTCTTCTTACAAACATATCATAAATTATTTTAGAATATTCAGTTGCTTGTCTTGTTGATGTCGAAAACTTTGTAATTTTCACTAAATACTCTGGTATATTTAAATCATCTTTTTCGTTATCAAAGTAATTTTTTAAAGTAATTGGATTAGCTAGCATTCCTTTGTAGATAAGATTTTCAATAGCCTCAAATATTCTTTGATGCATAGGATCATAAAAATTAGAACTATTTATAATGGTATTTATTTCATCAAAAATTTCATTTGTTACTAAGATTGAACCAATTACAGCTTGTTCTGCTTCAACATTATTTGGCAATTCTTTGAATTTCTCTTTTACTAAACTTAAGTTATTTTCCATAAAAAAATAACTTACAAAATTAATTTAGTATTTAAAATTTAGAAAACTAGCTGGGGAAAAGTTTGTATAATTATTGAATTTTTTCAGCTGACTCAACATTTATATTTATCTCTGCATCAACTTCAGAGTGAAGTGAAACTCTAACTTTAAATTTACCTATTGATTTGATTTCTTTGATGGGTTGAATTAATGAAGGTTTTATATCCAATTTTTCAATATCATAAATTATTTTTGAAATCTCTGTTGGTTTTACAGACCCATAAAGCTCATTATTTTCTGTACTTAATTTTTTTACTTTATACTCTTTTTTATTAATTTTTTCTAAAATTTCCTTTGCGTCTTTTTTTCTCTCGTTATCTTTCTTTGAAAGTTCATTTTTGATTTTTTCAACTTTTGAAATATTTTCTTTTGATGCATATAGAGCTTTTTTATTTGCAATCAGAAAATTTCTTGCAAACCCTCTTTTTACGTCAATCGTTTCTCCTATAGATCCAATTCTTTTTAGATTTTCTAATAAAATTACTTTCATTTTTATAACAATGCTAAATTTCTTGCTCTTTTAATTGACAGAGATAGCTCTCTTTGTTTTTTTTGACTCACATTTGTAATTCTAGATGGTAAAATTTTTCCATTTTCTGACATGTATTTTTTTAGGAGTTTTACATTTTTGTAATCAATTTTTGGAGCACCTTTTATTGAAAGAGGACAATTTTTTTTAAATCTATACTTATTTGGTTGAAAAATACTTAGTTTAGCAAAATTGCTTTGTTTATTTTTTTTATTTCCACTTTGTCTCTTTGGCATAATTATTTTTGATCATCTCCTTTTTTTTCATCATCATCTTTCTTTAAAAAATAATTATCTTTCATGTCAAACTTTTTAACTTTTACAGTTAGATATCTTAATAATTTTTTATCAATTGACTCATTTTTTTCTAATTCTTTAATCACATTTCCTTTTGCTTTAATTTTGAAATGTATATAGCTACCTTTTTTGTTCTTTTTTATTAAGTAAGAAAGATTTAGAAGTCCCCAGGTTTCAGCTTTAACTACTTCTCCCTCATTTTTTTCAACAATTTTTGAATATTTTTCTGTTAATTGTTTAATTTCGCTAGGAGATGTATCTTGTCTTGCGATTATAGTATGTTCGTATAAATTCATTTAAGTTATTTAATAAAATGTGAGGATATACTATTATAAATCTTCAATTACAATAGTAAAATAAAGAAAAAAAATAGGTTTTTTTAGATGTTTTCAGTTATTTTTCCAGGCCAAGGATCACAAGTGGTAGGTATGGGAAAAGATTTTTTTGAAAAATACGACATAGTTAAAAAATTTTTTAAAGAAGCAGACAACGTTTTGGGATACCCAATATCTAAAATTATTTTAGAAGGTCCAAGTGACAAGCTCAATCTTACTGCGAATACTCAACCAGCAATATTTTTAATTAGTTATTCAATATTTCAAGTTATCAAAAATGAATTTAATATAGATTTAAATAAAGCTAAATATTTTGCGGGACATTCATTGGGAGAGTATTCAGCTTTATCATGTGCAGAATATTTAAACTTTTCTGAGACTATAAAGCTTTTAAGAATTAGAGGTGAGGCAATGCAAAATGCTGTCCCTGAGGGCGTTGGAGGAATGGTGGCAGTTTTAGGATCAAAAATTGAAACAATGGAAAAAATTATAGAAGATAATAAAGATAAGTTTATTGTTCAAATTGCTAATGACAACTCTGAAGGTCAAATAGTGATAAGTGGTAAAAATTCTGATCTAGAAAAGTTAATTGAGGTTTTGAAATCAAATAATATTAAAAATGTGAAACTACCAGTAAGTGCACCATTTCATTGTGCACTAATGAATAAAGCTACAGAGATTATGAGGAATGAAATTGAAAAAATTAATTTTACAGATGGTAAAAACATATTAATATCAAATGTGACTGCTAATGAAATTATTAAAAAAGAGGATGTGAAAAAACTTTTAGTATCTCAAATTGAGAGTAGAGTAAGATGGCGTGAGAGTGTAATAAATATGTTGAATAAAGGAATAATAAACTTTATAGAAATAGGACCAGGAAAAGTATTATCGGGACTAGTAAAAAGAATAAAAAGAGATGTTAAAATCAATACAATTAACTGTGATACTGATATAAAAGAAATAAACATTTAATGAGTCTAAAAGGTAAAAATATAATAGTTACTGGAGCATCTGGCGGAATTGGAAATTCTATTGTTAAAAAATTAAGTGAAGCTGGCTCTAATGTGCTAGCTACAGGAACAAGATTAGAAAAACTAGAAGAGTTAAAATCAAAATTCAATAAAATTAAAATTTTAAAATTTGATATTTCTGAAACAGATAAAATTGAAGATTTTTTAGAAAGAGCCTCTAATGAATTAGGAAATCCTTTAGATTGTTTAGTCAATAATGCTGGAATAACTAAAGATAATTTAGCAATTAGAATGTCCGTAGATGAATGGCGAAGGGTAATAGATGTCAATCTTACCTCAACTTTTTTACTAAGTAAATTTGCAGTAAAGAAGATGTTAAAAAATAAATCAGGAAAGATTATAAATATCACTTCTATCGTTGGTCATACTGGTAATTTAGGCCAAGCAAATTATACAGCATCAAAAGCTGGAATAGTAGCTATGTCAAAAAGCTTAGCAATTGAATATGCCAAAAAAAATATTAATATAAACTGCGTTTCTCCAGGATTTATCAAAACAGCTATGACAGATAAGATTGATAGTAAAATCAAAGAAACGATAGTATCAAAGATTCCCTCAGCTAGACTGGGAGAGCCAGAAGATATTGCAAATGCTGTTCTTTTCTTAGCTTCTAATCAATCAGATTATATTAATGGTGAGACATTGCATGTAAACGGAGGCATGTATATGGCTTGACAAAACAGGTAATTAAACTATTAAGAATTTAAAACAAAAGGATAGATATGTCAGAAGATGTTTCAAGCAAAGTAAAAAAAATAGTAGCAGATCATTTAGGTATAGATGAAGCTAAAGTTACTGAAGAATCAAGTTTTATTGATGATTTAGGTGCTGATAGTTTAGATACAGTTGAGCTAGTAATGGCCTTTGAAGAAGAATTTGGATCAGAAATATCTGATAGTGAAGCAGAAAAAATTTTGACAGTAGGTGATGCTGTTAAATTTATAGAAGGTAAAGCTAACTAATTTTTTTGATGCCCACAGTTAATGATGGGACAATGATAATTTTATCCTCTCCCTCTGGAGCTGGAAAAACAACCTTAGTAAATCTACTTTCAAAGCTCGACAATTTTGAGATTTCAATTTCTCACACAACACGAAAACCAAGACATAACGAAACTCCTGACAAAGACTATTTTTTTACATCTGAGGAGGAATTTAAAAGATTAATAAATAATCAAGAATTTTTAGAATATGCAAAGGTTTTTAATAATCTTTATGGAACTACAAGAACCCCAGTAATAGATAAGTTGAGCAAAGGTAAAAATGTGTTATTTGATATTGACTGGCAAGGAGCAGATCAAATTAAAAATAAAAAACTTGATTATAAACTAATAACTTTTTTTATATTACCTCCTAGTAAAGATATTCTATTTAAAAGATTATCCAACAGAGACATGAAAGATAAATTAATTGTTGAGGAAAGGATGAAACAATTTACAAGAGATGTATTGCACTGGATTAATTATGATTACGTTGTAATTAATAATGATTTAAATGACTGTTATTCAAAAATACTTAAATTAATTGATGCAGAAATTAGTAACGGTTCAAAGGATTATGATCAAAATTATATTCGAAAACACGTAGAAAAACTAACTTCCTAATTTTTCATATTCATAAGCTAATTTATAATAAGTCTCATAATCTAAATTTTGTGGTCTTAAATTTGGATCAAGGTTAAGCTTACTTAAGATTTTATTATTACCAGAAAATAATTGATTTAGGGGTTTCTTAATCATTTTTCTACGTTGATTGAAGAAAACACGAGTAATTTTTTCTAGATATTGTGAATTTTTAAGCTTTATAAAATTTTTTTTTGGTGAAAAAAATAACAGTGAACTATTTACTTTTGGTTTAGGGAAAAAAGAATTTGGTTTAATATCCATAATTTTCTTAATATCCAACTTCCAATTTGCTAAAATTGAAAGGCGACCATAATCAGATGTATTATACTTAGAGATAATTCTATCTGAAACCTCTTTTTGAAACATTAAAACTAAATTGTCGAACCAAATTTTATTATCATTAATATTCAATATCCATTTACACAAAATTTCAGTCGAAATATTATATGGCAAATTTCCAAATACGACTACGTTTTCGTTATAAATTGAATTTTCATCTAAATTTAAGATATCTTTATTTATTATTTCAATTCTATCATTATATTTTTCCTTTAAATATTTTGAAAGTTTAAAATCTTTTTCAACAACAAAAAATTTTTTTGGATTTTTACTTAATATTGCAGACGTAAGATTTCCTGTTCCAGGACCTACTTCAAGAATAGCTTTTCCATCAATTCTAACAGTATTAACAATTTTATTGATAACGTTATTGTCTATTAAAAAATTTTGACCAAGACTTTTTTTAGCTTTAATCACCTTTTATCTAAAAATTTTAATGAATTGAGTAAGCTTATTGGATTAGATGTGTTCTTATTTAACATACTTAAATTTGGACCGTGATCAGGTGAAACTCTGTAAAAAGGTAAGCCAAGAGTAATGTTGATTGCATCATATTCCATTAAAGTTTTTAATGGTGATAATACTTGGTCATGATACATTCCTAAAATCAGATTATATTTTTTTCTATTTTGACTAAGAAATATGGTATCAGCAGGAAAAGGACCTTCAATTTTAAAACCCTTTTTTTTAAGAGATTTAATTGCTGGTTTAATTATTTCTTCATCTTCATTATATTTAAGAATACTTTCACAATGTGGATTTAAGCCCGTAACAGCAATTTTTGGCTTAAATTTGAAATTCTTAAAATAAAAATCATTCAAGAGTATAGTTTTTTCTATAATTGATTTTTTATTTATTTTTTTGTTCACCATTTTTATTGGTAAATGAGTAGTTAAAGGGCAAACAGACAGACTTTTATTGTATATCAGCATAGCAACATTTTTTACTTTAAATTTCTGAGAAATATATTCGGTCATTCCTAAAAACTTTTTATTCAAAAAATTTGATTTATTTATTGGACCATTTATAAACTTGTTAGTAATCCCATTTTTTAAAATTTTAAATGACATTTGAAAACAATCATAAACAAATTTTTCATTTTTATGATTATCTATATTTACTAAATTTATCGATTTATTATCTAATTTTTTAAATTTTAGATCTTGATATTCAACTATTCTAATTTTTTTCTTATATTTAAATTTTTTCATATTTTGTTTTAAAATTCTATCGGAGGTTACTAAAATTAAATTACTTTTAAATTTATTTTTTTTTAAACATTTAAAAAAAATTTCAAAAAAAATACTTTTTGTTTCTCCAGGTACTATCAAAATAGGTTTATTTTTCATTTATCGAATAATTAATTTTTGATTTATCAAAAAATATTTTTGAAAATTGATTAAGTTGTTTGTTGGTCTCAAATTTAACCATTTTTTTAAATTCTTCCTCTTTATCAATTTTAATATTTTTTTCATTTATTTTTTCAATTTTCAGAATCAAATAATTATTTCCTACTTTAATAACATCAGTTTGCTGACCCTCTAATATACTCTGAAGTTCTTTGTAAATTATTTCTGACAAATTATTTTCATCAATCCAACCTATCTTACCTCCTGATTTTGAGCTATCCGAGATACTATAAATATTTGCTGTATTACTAAAACCTATTTCAGAAATACTGGTTTTAATTCTATTTATTAAACTTTCTAAATCTTGATCCTTTTTTTTTTTAAAAACAATTTCAGATAACAAATATTCTTTCCTAAGTTTATTGTCTAAACTGTCAATCTTTTTGTAAAAATTATTTTTATCAATTACAACTTGTTTGGAATATCTAAGGTAAATTAATTCGTTCCATAAGATTTCAATTTTAAGTTTTTGTTTTATTTCATCTAATGAGTAGTTTGAAGTTTTGAATAAATGATTTTTAAACTCATCTTCATTCTTAAAATTTAATTTGAGATAAAAATTTTCTAATTGATCGTCCACAAATTGATTTTTTTTTTCAATGTCAAAAACTTTTTGAATTTCTAATTTTTTTATAATTTCTTTGATTAAAGATTCTTTTGATAAATCTAGGATTTTTTTATTATCTATTTGATTAAGATTAGGATTTAGAAGCATTAAATATTTTGCTTCTTTTTTTATATCTTGATTTGTTATGATTTGATCATCTACAGTTGCGGAGATGTAAACTTCTGAAGAAAGTTTCGAATTTATAGCCATAAAAAAGACCATTAAAAATAAAAAAAATAATTTTTTAGACATTAATTTTTAAGATTAGGCGAACTTGTTTCGCCCAAAGGAATAATAGTTAGTTTAAATAATATATTTTCTTCTGGTTTAACATCTCTATCATCGTAGTAATCTTTGTTATATTCTACTGAAGCAGCTAAACAATCATTTTTGTATTCATATATTAATTTATAATATTCAGTTAAATTAGATGATTTATTTTCACGAGTAGAAAATTTTAAACTGTTATTTTCATTGAGATTAAAGCCTGTAGTATTTGTTAAGTAAGTGTTTTTATCTGTAGAATAGTTATCATTCAAATAATCAAATGTTGTAAAAAAATTATTTATTTTGATTTCTGCAACTAAATTTTCATAATTGATATCAGTTAAGTTATTTCTTGTTGATCCATTATATTTTGTTTTAAAGAATTCATTGGGTGAATATTTTATTTCACCAAAGAAATTTGAGGTTGTAGAACCAATTTGATTATTTCTTGGTAGATCTTCGTTTTCTTCTAATCTTAAATTATTTGCAAGATTTATACTAAATACCTCTCTAGATTTTTTTTGATCAAGTACTGAAAATTCATTTCCGTAAGTCAGTGAAATACCACCTTCAATAGTGTCATTAAATGATAGGCGATCAATATTATAGATATTATTTACATCCAATCTTTTGCCATCATCAGTACTTAGATCTTTTGTATGACTTGGACTAATTTTTAATGATATTTTAGGTTTGAAAATATTAAGATATTCCTCCTTTTCTTTAACGAGAGGTAAAGAAGAGTTAAATTGAAAAATACCAGAAAAATAAAAATTATCATCTTCTTGATAAATATTTGATTTTTGACCAACAGAATTAACATTTTTTAAAATAAAATCATAATTATTATAAAAACCTGATTTTGTTATTTTTGGATTAGAATTAAAAATAAAATTATTTATATTTACTTTTTCAAATATATTTGTTGCGTAATTTCTTATAAAATTATTAGACTTTAATAAAAAATTTCCATCTAGCATCGTTCTGTTACTAATTTTTTTGATGATATCAACTTTAGGAAAAATATATTCAAATCTATCATGACTACTTTTGTCTAAGTTTTCATATATTTTTATTTCAGAGTTAATTGATAAATCAGAAGAATATAAATTTATGATCATATTATTTTCTAAAATATTGAAATTATTTATTAAAGGAGAAGCTAATTTGTTTCCTTTTAGATATGTGTCATTAGATGTTTTTTCTATGTTTAAGGTCAAGTTACTTTCTTCAAAATAAGATAAGTTTATTAATTTCTTATATGTATAAAATAAATGAGTTTTCGAGTTTTGGTCTTTCTCTTCTAAAATTCCAAAATCAGCTATATGACTACTTTCTTTATTATTTTGTCTATATTCAGTCTGTAAAAGAAATTTATTATCAGAGTAAAAACGTGGTGTAAGAGTCATATCCTTATTTTGACTCAAAGCAGCAAAGTATGGAACACTTATAAAGCTTTTCTTAGGAGAATTTTTTATAGAAGGAATTAAAAAACCTGACTTTCTATCTACAGTTGGGTCTGGGTGAAAAAATTTCGGGAAATACATAATGGGAATATCATAGACTTTAAGAAATGCATTTTCATAATTAATTATCTTTTTAGTTTTATCATGATTTATTTTTGAAGCTGACAATTGCCAAGGAGGACAAGAGTCTCTTTTTTTACATGTAGTAAAAACTCCTTTTTTAATTTCAGTTATTCCCTCATCATAAACGATACTTCTTCCCTTAATTCTAGGTTCATTATCTTTATTAAATGACTCATTATTTAAATTAACTTCTATATCTTTTCCAATAAGTTTGTTTGTAATTGTATTCAAGTAAGCTAGTTCAATACTATAAAAATTATTATTAAAATCTTGCAAAGTTGCATCTTTAAGTTTTAATATTCCATCATTTAAATTATAAGAAAAATTATTTGTAATTAAGATATTATTAAAATTATCTTTTAATTTTGAAATTGAAGATGATTCAATTATTTTTTTTTGTTTATCATAAGTAATTTGATCTGTTTCCGCAGATATATTTTTTTTTATATCAATAATTTTTATATTTTTTTTTGCAGTTGTGATTAAATTTTTTTGATCTAAAACGATTTCTTCAAATTGAATTTTCAGGTTTTCAGATTTAAATTTAGCGGTACCTTTAAACGCTTTAAGTAATTCAAGATTTTTAGAATATTTAAATTTTTCTGCTTCTATTTCTAATTCACCATCAAGAGAAATAGCTTTACCATTCTTTGCATAAATAGTTTTTCCATCTTCCTCTATCTTAATTTCAGATGTCTCAAATTTGAACTGATCAGCAAAAGATGACTTTACAAATATAAAGAATATTAAAAAAAAAATTGTTAATTTATTTTTCATTTACTCTAATTAAACCTATGATTGAAAATATGGAAATAAATAATATTGGTAAGAATATTGACCAAATTATGGGTATTTTTCCATTATTTCCCAGGGAACTGAACATAAAGTTAATATAATAAATAATCACAGACATGAGAATTCCTAGAATTATTTGAAAAAAAAGAGATTTATCTCGTGTAAAGTTGAACATAATTACAGCTGATAAAATAGTTAATATACCATACAAAAGTGGTGTAGAGCTCAACCTAAGAAGATGAATAACAATTTCATCTGAAGAGTAGCCTAGGTTTTCGAAATCTTTTTTTAAATCGAAAAGTTCCAGAATATTTAGGGTAGATATATTTGAAAATAGATTATTAATTTTTTTTTGATCAAAATTAGTTTCAATAAAAATTTGAGATAATTCTTGAGTAGATATATTTTGATTAGTTATAGTTGGATTATCAATAACCCAAATTTTTTTTTTAATATCAATTTTTTTCGATTGAATAGTTTTTTGTAAATTAAATTTATTATCAAATTCGTTTATAATAACATTTATCAAAAAATTATTTTGAATGTAGTTTGCTTTTATAATAAAAGTAGAGCCATTGATTTCATCTTTTAACCATAATCCACTATCAGTAACAACTGCTAAATATTTATTATCATTTGAAAAATTATTTTTAATATCAGTATAAAAAAATTTTAATTTTGAGGCTGCATTATAAAAAACAAGAACTGCAAGAATACCAATACAAATAGAGGTGAGAAATAAGGTCTTAATTATTTTGAGGTTACTTAGTCCGTTAGTTTTTAAAAGATTTAATTCTTCTTTTTTGAATAAATCATAAAATAAAAATTGTGTAGATAATAAAAAAATAAATGGAAAAATTTCGAATAAAGTTATGGGAGCACTAAGAACTGTAAGGAAATAAGGAAAAATAAAATTAGTTTCCACTTCTTTAAAAAAAGAAATTTCTTCTAAAACACTTAATATGATTATCAAGCTTATAAAGATGAGACTTATTGTTAAGAATTTATTTAAAAAACTTTTAATAATATATTTTTCATAAGTTTTAAACATATTTAACTCTCCGATAAAAAACAAAATAAGCAAACGTAAATATAATCCATGGTACAATTAAATAAAATAAAGTTGATATATTAGAGGTTGCTGCATACCTCAATGTTGCTTCAGAAAACACAATCACTAAAAAAGCAATAAGGAAAACAATTTTTCTATTTCTTTTATAAAGAATATTATTTTTAGGAAAAACAATCAAAAAACAACATACAATTGCTATAATAGGAATATAGAGAGGTTTATAAAATCTTTTTAATAATTCTTGATCAATTTCTTTTTGTTTTGATGTCGCACAATCAAAATTGTATTTTTTACTTACTATAATTTTATCTAAAAAATTTAATCTACAATCAAAAAGTAAAAGTGATGGCATTTCTTGAACTTTTGCAACTAAAATAGTATTAGTTGAGTAATCTGCTAAATTTAAATCGATCTCATCAAATTGAAATACATTAATTTTTGATTTTTCTTTATTTATGACTTGACCACTATAAAGTTTAAAAATTTTCTTTCTATCGTTGTCAATTAAATTTCCATTTTTAGCATGTATCATTTTAGAACTATTTTTTGACGAGTCATCAATAAATATGTTTGAAAACGTTCCATCAATATTTTTTTCTTTAATAAAGATTGTAAGACCTTCTACTGCATTAATAAATTTTCCTTCTTTAATAAGAGAAGTAAAAAAATCAATATTTGAATTTTTTAGAAATTCTCTACCTTTATATTGAGACAATGGTGAAAAAAAACTTCCTATTAATATTTGAAATATCATTAGGAATATTGACATTAAAATTATCTTATGGGTAAAATTCAATTTACTGATACCCACTGTCCAAAAAATCAGTAATTCATTTCTCATTTCATAATCAGACAACATGTAGAAAAGTGAAATAAAAAATATAAATGGAATAATTCTATGAATAATTTTTGGAAAGTTTAAAATGATATAGGAAAAGTAGGTTTTTAAACCATGTCCATCCTGAACGACAAAATCAAAATAATTGACCGCTTGAAGTGTCCAAACGATTAAACCGATCACTAGACACATTAAAATGAAAAAAATGAATGTATCTTTAGCAAATTTTCGAAATATTAATTTTTTCATTGAAAATAATAAATTTCTAAATATATACCATTCATTTATAGTCTTTATAGTTAAAAATTATGTCAATAAAAGTCAGTTTCAAAAAAAATGTTGTCGAAAATAAGATCAACAACTATGTTCTATTTTCTGATGAAAAATTTAATGTTCTAGGTCTAAATAAAACCTCACTATCGAAAAATTCCAGCATTATAAACAAGATCATATCAAACAACAAATTGAAAGATAAGAATTTTTTAATATTTAACCTCAATCCAAGTCAAAAAGTCATAATAGTTAAATTTAAGAATATTTTATCTTCTAACGAAATTGAAAAATTAGGAGCTGAATTTTATAATTATATTAAAGTAAATCAGATTATGAATTCATCATTATTAGAAAATAATTTAAAAGAGTTTACAAAAAAAAATAAAGATTTAATTGATCAATTTATTCATGGAGCAAAGTTAAGGTCATATAATTTTGATAAATATAAAACAAAGAAAAAGATCAAATTATTTGAATTAGACATTGTAAGTAAAAGTAAGTTATTAGAATTCACCAAAAGTAAGAAGTTTAACTCACTAATTGAAGGAATCAATTTTACAAAAGATTTAGTTTCTGAACCTGGAAATATCTTACATCCTGATGAATATGCGAAAAGATTGATTCAATTAAAAAAAATTGGATTAAAAGTAAATGTGTTTGATAAAAGAAAATTAAAAACTTTAGGGATGAATGCTCTGTTAGGTGTTGGTCAGGGAAGCATCAGGGGTTCTTACTTAGTAACTTTAGAATGGAACGGATCGAGATCAAACAAAAAACCTTTGGCATTTGTTGGAAAAGGTGTCTGTTTCGATACAGGTGGCATATCTTTAAAACCTGCAAAATTTATGGAGGACATGACTTATGATATGGCAGGTTCTGCTGTTGTTGTAGGTTTAATGAAAAATTTAGCATTAAGGAAAGCAAAAATTAATGCAGTTGGTGTTGTTGGTCTTGTTGAGAATATGCCTGGAGGAAATGCTCAAAGACCAGGTGATATTGTAAAATCATATAGTGGTAAAACAATTGAAATATTAAATACTGATGCAGAAGGAAGATTAGTTTTAGCAGATGCTCTAACTTATACTGAAAAAAAATATAAACCAGAATTTATAATTGACTTAGCAACATTAACAGGAGCTATAATTGTATCTTTAGGTTCTGAATACGCAGGTCTGTTTTCTAATAACGACAAACTGTCAAAACAAATTTTTGAATCTGGAAATAAAGTTGATGAAAAAGTTTGGAGAATGCCACTTCATAAAAATTATGATAAATTAATGGACTCAAAAAATGCAGACATGCAAAACATAAATTATGTAGGTGGTGCAGGTTCAACAACTGCTGCACAATTTTTACAAAGATTTATTTTAAACAATACTCCATGGGCTCATCTAGATATTGCTGGAATGGCTTTTTCTAAATATGGAGGTGCTTTGAATTCTGGAGGCGCAACAGGATTTGGTGTAAGATTATTAAATCAACTTATAGAGGATTATTATGAATAATACAGAACAAACCCTGTCAATTATTAAACCTGATGCAGTAGAAAGAAATTTAGAAAATGAAATAAAAAAAATTTTCATGGATAATAATTTTAAAATTATTAAAGAAAAAAAAATACAAATTGAAAAGTCAGAGGCTGAACTTTTTTATAAGATCCATGAAACCAAACCATTTTATAATGATTTATGTGCTTATCTCTCTTCGTCTCCAATTGTGGTAATGATACTTGAAAAAGAAAATGCAGTTATAGATAATAGAAATCTTATGGGAGCCACAAACCCTAAAGAAGCTAAAGAGGGCACTATTAGAAAAAAATATGGTATTTCAATAGATAAAAATTCAATTCACGGATCTGACAGTGTTGAAAATGCTAAAATTGAAATTGATTTCTTTTTTAAGGATTAGTTAATATTTTGCTGATAGCTTTAGGATAAAGTTTATGTTCCTGTTTTAATATTTTTTCTTTTAAAGATACATAGCTCTCTTTTTTTGAAATTTTTACTTTTTTTTGTAATATAATTTCCCCTGAGTCTAGTTTATTATTAACATAATGAACTGTACAACCAGAGTATCTTTCTTTATTTTTAATTACACGTTCGTGAGTATTTAAACCTTTATACTTTGGTAATAATGAGGGATGAATATTTAATATTTTCCCACCAAATTTTTTGATAAAATTCTTTGATAAAATTCTCATATAACCTGCAAGACATATCAATTCAACTTGATTTGTTTTTAAATCTTTTAATATTTTTTTTTCTGCAATGGATATATTCTTAAGATTATAGATCTTTTTTTTTATCTTATATAATTTAGCGTATTTGAGACCTTTTGCTTTTTTAGTATTAGATATGATTAAGTTAATTTTAATGGGAGATTTTTTTAATAATGAAAATTTAATTAGGCTTTTTAGATTACTTCCAGTTCCTGATATAAATACTGCAGTTTTTATTTTATTTAAACCAATTGATTTTACCATTCAATTTTACTTTATTTTGGCCTTTTGATATTTTTCCAATAATATAGGGTCTATAACTTTTATTAAAGTATTTGTTAACTTTATTTAAATTTTTTGGCTCAATTATTATGCAGAAGCCAACACCACAATTAAATGTTCTTAACATTTCATCATCCTCAATATTTTGATCTTTAAGCCATCTAAAAATTTTCAAAGGTTTAATTTTATTTAGATCAATTTCTGCAAAGTAATTTTTAGGAATTACTCTTTTAATGTTATCAGATAATCCACCCCCAGTTATATTTGCACATCCATTGATTAATTTTCTATCAATTAAATCTAAAATTTCTTTAACATAAATCTTTGTTGGTTTGATTAGTTCTTTTTTTAAAAATTTATTTTTAAAAATATTTATTTTCTTTTTTTTTATAATGTTTCTTACTAATGAGAAACCATTAGAGTGTAAACCACTTGATGGTATAGCAAGTATTAAATTATTTTTCTTTATTTTACTATTGTTAAGAATTTTTTTTTTATCTACAATGCCAACTGCAAAACCTGCTATATCAAATTTACCTTTTTCATAAGTTCCGGGCATCTCTGCAGTTTCACCTCCAACTAAGTCACATTTAGACATACTACATCCTTTCACGATACCTTTGATTATTGATTTAAGCTTAATCAAATCAATTTTATTTATGGATATATAATCTAAAAAGAAAAGAGGAGTTGCGCCTTGTACAATTAAATCGTTCACACTCATAGCAACTAAATCAATTCCAATTGTATCGAATTTATTAATAAGGTTCGCTATTTCAATTTTAGTTCCCACTCCGTCTGTGCAAGCTACTATCTTAGGATTTTTTACATTTTTTGGTATATTTGATATTGACCCAAAACCACCAATGTTATTTAACTTTTTTTTGCCGTTTTTCTTTGATGAAATATTTGAGATAAATCTAACAAATTGGTCTGCTGCTTTAATATCAACACCACTTTTTTTATATGTAAAATTTTTTATATTCATTATTATAAGATATGTTTAGTAAAATAATAAAAAGTTATTTCAAAAACTTATATATTTTTTTTATATTTCTATCTTTATATTTATTTTTCTTTTCCACAGTTAAAGTTGAAGGAAAATCTTTCGATATAACCAACATTGAAATATCAGAGCCTTTTGAGATGAATTTTAACAAGAATATTGTTATAGATGAAGGATTTAAAAAAGCATTTTCGGAGCTACTGTCTTTAATTGTAAATTCCACTGATAAAAAAAAGATTGGCACAATTCAACTCAAGGAAATTAAAAGCATGATTGAGTCCTTTTCCATTAAAGAAGAAAAATTTATTGATAATATATATTTCTTAAATTTAGGGGTATCTTTTAATAAAAAAGAAGTTTTTAGTTACTTAGAAAAAAATAACATTTTTCCATCTATTCCTGTAAAGAAAAAAATTTTATTCATTCCAGTGATTATCGATGAAAATAAAAAAGAACTATTGATATTTTCAAATAATAAAGTTTTTGAAAACTGGAATAATCAAATTAAAAAGACCCATTTAATAAATTATATTCTTCCAACTGATGATCTAGAGGATTTAATGATTATAAAAAAAAATTTTGAGACCATAGAAGAATATAGTTTTGATGAGATAATAAAAAAATATGATTTAAAAGACTCAATCATTTCTTTAATTTTTAAAAATGAAAATGAGATTAGAATTTTGTCAAAAATATCAATTAAAGAGAATACTATTCTCAAAAATCAGAGTTTAAAAAATATTAATTTTGGAAATGATGAACAGGTTCAAAAGATAATAGATATTTTAAAAAATTCATATGAGGATTATTGGAAAAATTTAAACAAAATAAATACATCAATTAAATTGCCAATTAATATTAAGATACAAAATTTAGACAATCATCTTATTATGAATTTTGAGAAAATATTAAAAAATATAGATCTTGTTTACGATTTCTCTATTAAAAAGTTTGATAATAAATATATTTATTATCAAATTATTTTTAATGGAACACCAAATATTTTTTTAGATACAATGCTAAGTAAGAATTATAAATTTGATACCAGAAATAAAGTATGGATTTTAGAATGAAGAGTTTAAATCAAAATATAATAAAGTTTAATTACGAAAAAAATTTTAAAAGTGATGATTTTTTTATATCTAAAAGTAATAAACATATTTTTGAACTACTGAATACCTGGCCAAAGTGGCAAAAAAATTTTTTGAATGTTAGTGGAGATAAATTTTCTGGAAAAACACATTTGATAAATATTTTTCTTAAAAAATTTGGTGGATTTAAGTTAGAGGCAAATTTATTAACAAATGAAAATCTTAAAGAAATCAAAGTTCATCAAAATATTATTGTTGAAAATTTAGATGAAAATTTAAATCAAAAATTATTTTATACTTTTTTGAACATAATTGAACAAGATAATAAATATCTAATAGTGACATCTATAAAACCAATTGTAGATATTAATTTTGATTTAATTGATCTAAAATCAAGATCTAAAAATTTTTTATTACAACATATCGAAAAACCAGATGATGAATTAATATTTGCTATAATATTGAAAAATTTGTCTGATCTTCAAATATCTTTAGATAAAAAATTAATTAATTATGCAATTAAAAGAATAGATAGATCTTATAGCAAAATATTTGAATTTATATATAAGATTGATGAGATAAGTTTAAAGATGAATAAATCAATAAATTTAAAAATAATAAAAGAAGTTTTGGGAGAATAATTGAATAAATATAGAAGTCATAAGTGCAATGAACTGAGAAAAAAAGATGTTGGTAATAAAATATTTCTCTCAGGATGGATCAATAAGAAGAGAGATCATGGAAATCTTCTTTTTATTGATTTAAGAGATAATTACGGTGTTACTCAATGCATAATAGATAAAGAAAATTCAAGTTTTAAAACTTTAGAAAAAACACAGCTTGAAACAGTAATTAAAATTGAGGGAAAAGTTATTAACAGATCCGAGGACACAATAAATAAAGAGTTAGATACTGGTGAAATTGAGGTTGTTATAGAAAAATTTTCAGTTTTAGGAACATGTAAAGAGTTGCCCATGCCAGTATTTAGTGATCAAGAATATTCTGAAGAAATAAGATTAAAATATAGATTTTTAGATTTAAGAAGAAAAAAAATCCATGAAAATATAATTTTGAGATCTAAAGTAATTACAT
>MDTE01012345.1_pt1 | contig 18202 bp, 18 predicted proteins | sample 811231 | NCBI WGS metagenome assembly MDTE01 (sample SAMN05326651, study PRJNA326480) | marine metagenome | isolation source: seawater | place: Indian Ocean: Red Sea | collected 2010 | reverse complement strand
GGGGCCATAGCTCAGCTGGTAGAGCACCTGCATGGCATGCAGGGGGTCAGGAGTTCGAATCTCCTTGGCTCCACTTAATTTCCAGATTTTAAAAAGATTTTTAATAGTTTTTTTCGCAAAATTTCTATTAAACTTTCTTTATAATTTCTAAATTAAAAATTTATTAGCTCATATTAAATTTTAGTTCTTTTTAAATTACGGAATAAAAATCATATCTACATGGTTCATAATCTATTAGCAATATAATATATGTAAAATAAATCAATATTGATTTAATATCAGTACGAAATTTTATTTAATTTGAAATTTTTGTGAAATTTGAAACCATTGGAAATGCAACATTAATTGTTTATGAAAAGAATAAGCCTATTCTTTCAACTGATGTATGGTTTGATGAATATGATGCTTATTATGGATCCTGGCGTACTTCTCATATAATTCCTGCTAAACAGAAAGAAAATATTTTGCGAAGTCCATACATTTTTATTTCACACTTTCATCCAGATCATCTAAATCTTAAATCTTTAACAAGACTCAAAAGTTCAACCATCTTATTAGGAGATCATTATAAAGGAAGAGTAGAAAAGGATTTAAGAAAATTAGGCTTCAATGTTATTTCTCTCCCCCCCAGAAAATGGATAACAATTTCGAATAATATAAGAATAATGTTATTTTGCAATCATTTACAAGATACAGGCCTTCTAATAGAACTTACTGACAATGTTGGAGAGAAATCACTTTTAATAAATCTTAATGACTCAGCAGGTATTGGTTTTAAGAGAGAAGTAAGTAAGATTTCAAAAAATTACAAAAATTCTTTTTATTTAGCTCTGCATGGATATGGAGATGCCGACATGATAAATCTATTCGATTTTAAAGGGAGAAAAATTTTACCAAAAGCTGCTCTAAAATTACCTGTTGGGATAGAAATCCAAAAATCAATGCAGAGTTTTAATGCAAACATTGCAATACCTTTTAGTTCTCATCATCAATACCAAAGATCAGATTCTTTTTGGGCCAATGAATATATTACCCCTCTTGAAGCATATACCCATGGTTTCAAGCAATCTAAAAGCCAATTACTTTTAAATTCATTCCAGTCAGTTCAACTTTTTGATGGCAAATATATTTCAGAAGATATTAATCCACAAAAACTAATAATTGATAAACCTATTCACGAAAGTAAATTTGGAGATAACTGGAGTGATACATTAACGGAGTCAAATTTGATTGAATGCAAAGATTACTTCAATAATATTGACACATTGAAAAAAAATTTTAATGAAATTGCATTAAGTGTAGGTGGTAAGAAACATAAAATTTTGCAAGGAAAAGGTGCCAAGGCAAAATTGATATTTAAGGTTCCAAAGTCCTCTCTTATGAGATCAATCAGGAATGAAACATTTGATGATCTTCTTATAGGAAACTATATGGAAACATATATAAAAAATATGGAAAGTTTATATTCCCCAGACTTTACATTATCAGTCTCTAAATATTCTGATAATGGATCTGCTAAAACAGCAGATGAATTAAAAAATTATTTTGCATATTATGCATCAAAAAGATCAATCCCAGATAATGCTATTTTCTTAAGAAATAAATATTTAAATTTTTTGCCGAAAAAAGTCAAGAATATTTTGAGAAAGATAAAAAATATTTTTTAAAATTATTAGATCACTAATTTAATAATATTTTCATATTAATTGTTAAAAATTGTCTTTAAATTTATAAAAAAATCTCAATAAAGATATTTAATTATCTTTTTCAAGATAAATAAAATTTTTTGTATTTTGAAGGATAATATATTTGATTATGGTTTTATCTCTTGACTCAAACCAAAATGGTAAGACAATTTCATAATTTACATTTTGTTATAATCTCTAACTTGTTTTATAGTAATGTGAATCAGCTGTTTTAGCACTTCATGGCAAGAAGGGGTTCAAATATCATTGGCTCCATTTAATTTTATTATTAATTACAATAATCGATACTAAAATAAAATAATTTTTGCAAATTCTTTAATAAAAATTCATTTCAAGAATAAAAATTATGCATTATAAATTTTTCTGAAAAATTAATTATTTATTAAATAGAAAATTGAAAAAATTGATTTAAAATTAAATTTAATAAATTATTTTTACTAGTGAAAAATATTTTCGAAAGAACTCTAATTATTTGTCCACATGCTGATGATGAATTATTTACTTTTGGATTCTTATATTCCAAAGAAAATCACTTTAAAAAGATTGATTTATTATTAATAGGATGCAATCAGAATAGGCAAAAAGAGGCAATTATTTCAGCAAAAATCAATAAATTAAATCTCATTAATATGCAAAGTAATATTGTCTGCATTGATTCTTTTTATCATTTAAATTTTAAGAAACTTAAGAAATATTTTTCAAAAAATTTAGGTAATTATGATTTAGTTCTTTCACCTCTAATTGAAGGTGGTCATCAGGATCACGATACTGTTACAGCTGCCTTACTTAAAAGTAAAGAATCTGAAAATTTTAAGGTAAAAATTCTTCTTTACTCAACATATAGAAGCATGGATAAGATTCCACATTTATTTCGATGTGGCATACCAAAAGGTGTATTTAACAATCAAAAATATTACTATAGTTTTACTTTTAAAAGCATTAAAAGTATTACCAAAACCATCCTCTATGCATACAAAAGCCAATATTTGACATGGCTAATTCTTTTACCTTTTTTAATTATTGCTTATATGTTGAAAGAGCTTAATTATATGATTATCGCTGAAAATTTATCATTTGATTATATTTTAGGAATGAGCCCCAAAAGGCCTTTATATCAAACTTATCGAAACTTAAAAAGATCTACCTGGTTTGGTTATATTCAATAACAATTAATATCACTATTAATGGTCAATTAATTAGTATCAAAGTCGATGAATAAAAATATTAAAAAATTTTTAAAATAATAGAAAAATAATTTTTAAAAATTAAAAAAAGTTTTTAAGTCAAGATTAAATATCACTTTTTATTGGATTTCTATATTTTTTTCAAATTTGAATTAATATTTATTTTATTAGATCTTATTTTATCAAAAATTAAATGCCATACAAAAAAATCGAATATATTCCAAAATTTGATGAAAAAATTAAAATCATATTAAATACCAGTGATAAAGTTTTTGAACCTACAGCAACTTCAGACTTTCTAATATCAGCTGTTGGCTCCAATATTAATCAAATTGATAAATTATTAGATTTAGGCTGTGGTAATGGAATTGTTGGAATATCCTTATCAAAACTCAATAAGGCTAAAAAAATTTACTTTTCTGATATTTCTGATGAAGCAGTTAAAATTACAAAATCAAATATTAAGTTAAATGATTGCAATGGAGAAGCTATTAGATCAAATATTTTTTCTAATTGGCATGGTTTTAAATTTGATACTATTGTAGATGATATTTCTGGTATATCGGAAGAAGTTGCTAAATTGTCGAACTGGTTCAGAAATGTTCCTTGTGATGCCGGTCAAGATGGTACAGCAAACATAGAAACGGTGCTTAATGAAGCAAAAAATTTCTTAACTACAAATGGTCAATTATTCTTTCCAGTAATATCTCTGTCAAATACAAAAAAAATTATAGAAATAGCAAATAATAATTTTAAAAATATCAAAAAGATTTCACATAATCAGTGGTTTCTACCTGATGATTTATTTAGTAATTTTTCAATATTAGAAGAATTAAAAAAAAAGGGATCAATAGACTATTGTCAAAAGTTTGGTAAATTGATATGTTGGACTGATATATATAGGGCTTATTAGATCATATGATAAAGGAAAGTGAACTTATAGAAATAATAGAAAAGTCCCTAGAGTTAAAAAAAGGTACTATTAGCAGCGGAGATGAAAATTGGTACACATTATGGGATTCTCTGGGTCATCTGTCTATTCTTGTCAACTTAGATCAAGCATTGGGAGGTAAATGTTCAAAAATAAAGGAATTATCCCAAGCTACAAGTATAAATTCTATAAGAGAAGTATTAAAATCAAATAATCTTTATAAAGATTAGAGTTGCAATGAAGACTGGCTTAAGTTTAAGAAAAATAAGTTATTACTTACCCAAAACAGTCCAAACTAATAATCAACTTAAATCCATTCATCCAAATTGGGACATTGATAAAGTTCAAGAAAAAACGGGAATCTTTCAAAGATATATTGCTAATAAAGATGAAACTAGCTTAGATTTAGGTTATCAAGCTGCGAAAAGTTTATTTAAAGAATATGACGTTAGCCATAAAAAAATAGATGCTTTATTGTTCATTTCTCAAACACCAGATTATGCTTTACCCTCTTCTTCTTGTATTCTGCAACACAAGCTTTCCTTAAATGAAAATATTCTCGCTTTAGATATAAATTTAGGTTGCTCTGGATTTATAAATTCACTTGCTGTCGCATCATCTTTAATACAATCAAAAACAATAAATAATTGCCTTATTATCTGTGCAGAAACTTATTCCAAATTCATCAGTCCGAATGATAGAACCAATAAAATGATTTTTAGCGATGCATCATCCGCTTGCCTCATTGAAAAAAATAATCTTCATTCATCAATCGGCCAGTTCAGCTTTGGATGTGATGGAACAGGTGCAAAAGAATTAATTGTTGAAGGAAGTGGCACTAGAGATGCATTGGAACCTAACAAACAAAAACTTTTCATGAATGGTCCTGCAATTTTGTTATTTACTCTTAACCAAGTACCTAAACTTTTAAAAAAAACTTTAAATAAAAATGGACTTGTTTTAAAAGACATAGATTTATTTATATTTCATCAAGCTAGTAAACTGGTGTTGGATTTATTATGTAAAAAAATTGGTATAGAGAAAGATAAAACTTTTTCCAATCTAGAAAAAAAAGGAAATACTGTATCCTGTTCTATACCTATAGCACTTAAGGATGCTTACCTTGAAAATAAATTAATGCCTGGTTACAAAGTTTTAATTATAGGTTTTGGAGTAGGCTACTCATTAGGATCTACAGTAATTAGGTGGTAATTTTATGATTCTGATAACTGGCGCTTCAGGTGGAATTGGATATGAAATTTTTAAAAAACTTTCAATAAAAAATGAGGTCATTGCTATTAGCAATAAAAAGAAATTACAAAATATCGAAAAAGGGATTTGCATTAATGTTGATCTTTTAAATCATAAAGAGATAGATCAGTTAATAAAAAAATATGGCGAAATTTTAAATCAAATTACAATATTAAATCTTGCTGTAAAAAGTTTTGATGGATTGTTAGCTAACTATCCACTAGATAAAGCTAGAGATACATTTGAATTAAATTTTTTTTCAAATGTTTACTTAGTCCAATCACTTCTACCATTTATGATTAATCAAAAATGGGGGAGAATAATACACTTTTCCTCCATTATAGGCAGTGAGGGGGCTCAAGGTGCTGGTATTTATGCTGCTAGCAAGTCCGCACTTACTGGCTACAACAAATCCTTATCAAAAGAGTATGGTAGGTTTGGAATCACCTCAAACATAATTGAATTAGGATACTTCGAAAAGGGACTAATAGAATCATTTAATAAAGATAAAATTAAAAAAATAATTTCTAATACAGCTTCTAGAAGACTTGGTATTACAAATGATATTATTCATGCCATACAATTCATCCAGAAAACAGACTTTTTTAATGGTGAAATTCTTAAACTAAATGGAGGCAAATAGATGATATTTTTTTGGATTACAAATATAAAATTAAATTTTATAAATTTAGTAGTTTACTTACTAAAAAATTTGTACCGATTTAAAGATTGAATATATGAATAAAAATATAATTTCACTTTGGTTAATCCCAAAAGATGCCCAGTTAAAACCGATAAGTGATCAAGAAATAAAGTGGAAAAATAAACTTTCATATTATCAATCAAAACAATATGAACATTCAAGAGGATATGTTCGTGAAGCACTATCTAAAATACTGGAGATACCTCCTTTAGATATACCTATAGTTTCTCCACCTGGATCACCACCTAAATTACCTCCTGAAATGGGTCATGTTAGTTTTAGTCATTGCTGGGATAGACTACTGATCGCCTGGTCATCAGAAAATATAGGAGTCGACATAGAACGATCAGATAGATTATTTGAGGCAAAGAAAATACTAAATAAATTTTTTGCTTTAAGTGAAAAAAAATTTCTTAAAGATCTAAAGGATCTTCAGCTTCATAATGAGGTTCTTAAACTTTGGGTAAGAAAAGAGGCTGCAATAAAGTGGCAAAAAGGCAGCATTTTTAACGACCTTTCACAATGGACTTCAAAATTAGGTTCTGATAAAATAGAACATAAAGATGCAGGTTATAACTTAAGATCTTTTTTTTTAAATTATGAAGATTGGTATATTTCAGTAGCATGCAATATTTATTCGGAAAAAGAAAACCTTATTATTTGCAAATATTAGTCTCCGATGAAAAAAGTAGAATTTATTCTTATAAAAGAATTACTAAATATTAAAATAATAGAAAAATATATCTCATTAAGTAAATCAGAATATTCTGAGAATAACCCAGTATCAAAAAAAGAACATTTGATATGGAAATATTTAAATAATCCAGTCGGGATATCTTATGGAATTAATGGATATTGTGGGGATAAATTGGTAGCAAGAATTAGTTATCAAAATAAGAATTTTATTTTTAAAAATAAGATTATTAAGGGAGCTAACCTATGCGATTTGCTAATTCATAAAAAAAATAGAAAATTAGAAAACTTTCTTAAACTGATTAATCCATTTTTTATAGATAAAGACGTTCCAGGATCAAATTTAAGCATAATGTTACCGAATGAAATTTCAATAAATATTTATAAAAAGATCTTAAATATTAAACCCATTGGAACTTTGGAGCTAAGAGTTATACCAATATTAAATTCATTAATTCGAAAAAAATTAAAAATTAGAATACCAAAATTTATTAGCTCTTTTTCTTGTTTTTTATCATTATTTTTACTTAGGAAATTTCAAAATATATCCAAGCTTAATTTTTCTACAAATGATGTAAGAAATGAAGACTATGAAATTATGATAAGAAATTATTATGGAGATAATCTTATTCAAGGCAAAAGAGATAAGAATTGGATTCAATGGAGGTATAGTTCAAAGAGCACTATTAATTATCTCTTTGAATATATATTTTTAGATAACCAGCTTATAGGTTATTTTGCTTGTAGAAAATCAGAAAAAAATGGTTTTAAAATTCTGGTCATAATGGAGATTGTAATTATTAAAAATAATTTTTTAATTGAACTTACGATTTTTTTTAAGTTATTAAGTATAGCGAAAAAGCTAAAATGTGATTTAATTCTTTCTTTAAGAAGCATTCAGAATAGTAATCCTTTATCAAGTTTGCTATTCCCAAAAATTCCAAACTTCTTATTACCAATCCCTTTAGAGTTTTTTATAGTTACGAATGAAGAATCATCACCCCATATGTTTGATATAAAAAATTGGAAGATTAATATGGCCGATTTTGATATCTTCTAAAATTGATATTATTTAAAAAATATTAGATACTTACATAAAAAATTAAAGCATGGATAAATTGCAAATTTTCAGATCAAATCCCTTCTTTAAATTTATTTTCTTTGGAGCTGTAATAACCTTTTTTAGCAATATTTTTCTTATGTTAATTCTATTGATATTTCCACTTGGTATATCGACTTTCTTAAGTCAAATCTTACATGCTTATTTAGGATATTTATCAAATAAATATAGTGTCTTTAAGCGTAAAGGTAAGCCAAAAGCATATATCATCCTTGTAATATTTAGTTGGATTTTGCAATGGATCCTAATAAAAGCGGTTATTGAGCTTGGTTTTTCTTCAAATATGGCTGTGCTAATTGTTATACCTTTACTAGCAACTTTCTCTTTCACTACTCAAAAATTAATAATATTTAAATAATTTCTATATTGTCTCTTTTCTATATAAGAAAGTCAGAACTTTTCCGAAAATCTATTTATAAGAAAATATAATTTAAAAAAGTTTCTAAGTTTAAAAAAAATTATTATATCGATAAATGAGAATTTATTTAATTATCAAAGACTAATCTTTCATCAAAAAAATATGAAAAAAATGGAAATTTTGGTTCTTCAGTCCAAATACCTAATTTTTTATTAGTAGAAGAATTATCAGAAAATAGACGTTTATTTATTACCCATTTTTTATTGGGATTCAATTGAAACATAATTTGAGTCCCAGTTTTGTCTTCATTAGGTATTCCATCTCTATGGCAGCATAATGTAGGATAAAATCCAAATATAATATCCTTATTCCCAAGAAAAAATTCCCTTTCAATTGATGAATCAATCTTGTTTAAATTATTCAATGATTTGCTTTTATACTTATATATAGCTTCTAAAGGGCCGGATTCGCTTTCAATATTTATTGGCACAAATATTTTTAACATATTGCTACTATTAGGTTTATCAAAATGCCATCTATATGAATATGGCTGTTTCAATGTAGGAACTTGTCTATCTTTTAATGGGATATATTTTCTGTCATAAAAAATTATAAAATCAACAGAAAAGTTAAACCCCGTTATTGCTGTTATTTTTTCTCTCACATTGGATGTAAAGATATAATTAATTAAATTTTTAATATGCGGAGCACTGAGTTTTCTTACGTAAAGAAATCTATTTACTTTGACCGATTTCCAATTCAGAAACTCTTCTAAGTTATCATTAAGACATGAGGGTATTTGGAAAATTGCTTTCCTTGAAAAATCATCTTTAGGAAAACTAATTCTTAGATAATTATTCTCATAAAAAGTTGTTATTTTTTGGTAAATTTTACAAAATAATTTATAACTTAGAGAAACTATTTTGAGTGAAAAATTATTTATATTCATTTAATTAGGATATCTAAATTTTTTTCTTAAGTATTTTGAATTTTATGTTTATTATATAAAGAATATAACATTGAATTTAATATTATTTTTAAATCAAACAAATTGGATAATCAGTACAAATTCCAGCTAATTTATTTTTCTTAACGTTTTTTAAATCATCTATTGAAATAATTAATTCAGGCATAACATATATTGAATTTTCCTCTAGAGATTTTCCAGGATAAGTCCAAATATAACCTTGGCTAGTTAAGGTATGACTATCATTCTCATGCCAAAAGTAATTATATAATTGTTCAAATTTATTAAAATATGATAGAGCTTCTAAATTTTTGCAGTGTATCCAACAGAACTGCCTTATTTCATGTAGCAATTCTATTGAAATCAATTCTTGCGGATTATCGTGACCCAAGTATAGTTGGTTTTCAAAGACTCTTATATCGATCTCTACATCAAATCCAAGCTTAATACATTTTTTTATTTGTAAAATCCTATTCTCATTTTTTGAGTCACAACCATTTAAATTTGCTCTATGTGAAATAATCTTCATTTAAATAATGACCACAAATTATATTATTAAAATTTCGAATATAATTTTAAGAATTTTCATTACTATAAAATTATTTATTGGTTGGATTTAAATTTACTACTTTACAAATCCCCATTTCGCAATTGCCTGTTCATATTCAATTTCATGATTTTTATCTATAGATTGCCTCATCGCTCGAGCCCCAGCCAGTGTCCCCATTGGGTGACCGTGTATAGCTCCTCCAACATTTGCTATAAAATCATTTCCGAATTGCCTGACATTAGCCTGAACTAATCCTGGATGCATACCGCAGCTTAATGCAGGAAGTACATTATGGTCATGGAGTGTTTTGATAACTTTTTTCAATTCTTTTTCATCATCACTAAGATAACCTCCCCACATTCCTGCATGAATAGTATCAACACCCATTAATCCTGCTAATTGGCATATAACATTCCAATCTATACCAAAATTATGTCTCTTATCTGTGTAAACCTTATCGCCACTTTTTTGAAAATGAATGAATAAACCAGTATTCAACTTTCTAACTGCATTATAAACGCCTAATCCCGCCCAATGGTTTATGTGTATTGCATTTCCTCCCATTTCTTTTACCATGGCTGATCTTTTTAAAATATGATCATGATCTCCATTAATACAAACTGCATAGATTACTTTTTTAGATTGACTATTTATCCAGTTACTTATAAGCGGAACTCTTTTTTCTAAAGGACAAAAAGCTGGGCTACTAAGAATTTCATCCTCTTTAATGAAATCGCAACCCCCATCTACTAATTCTTTTACCATTTCAAGTAAAGTTTCTGGTGACATTCCAGTCTTTGGTTTAACAATTGCTCCGCTTAAAGGTTTATTTTCAGTTCCAATAAATTTTCTAATACCTGAAATTCCATAGGCAGGTCCTAAAAAATATTTACTTAAGCTTGAAGGAAATTGTATATTCTTTAATCTACATGAATCAAATGTATCAATATCTACTTGCCCCCCCATCAGTTGACACAACAAATGGCTTATTCCATCTTCATCCCAATTAGTATTAATTATTGGGAATCCAATTTTTACTTCCCCTTCTGTAATGTTTGTCAGTTCATCTTTTTCATGAGCAATAACACAACTACTTTGTTCAAATAATTCCTCAGTTTCCCACTGATTTCTAACATTTGGATTACCAACACTTTGACCGATAGCAAGATCCCATGAGGCCTTCTTTAAATCAACGTTTCTAGATTTTATAAAATATGTAGCAATAACATACTTATTTATATCTAATTTAGAATTATAAAATTTCATGATAAATTTGAGTTGTTTAAAAAATTTGTAAGTTCTTCAGGTGTTCCCATTCCCCACATTTCATCAACCAAACTTGTTTTTATTTTTAACCCCTCCAAGATAGCTTCATTATATGTTGGGCAGATATAAAATTCATTATTAGTTCTAATATTTTTATCAATCATTTTTTCAGCATATTTTACAAAATCTCTCCCTTTTTTCCAGTGATATATTCCAACAGTTGCGTCACTAGAAATTGGTTTTTTTTCAGCTACCTCAGTCACAAAACCTTCAGAATTTATTTTCACAAAACTATGTTTTGGATGGATACTTTTGAAAGTAAGAATACCTCCATCGTAATCATTAAAGCTAGATATAGTTTCTAAACTATTCCACTTTATATATTGATCTGAATTAGCAATTATGAGATTTTCATCGTTATTTATAAAATCTTTGGCTAATAATGCTGTACAGGCAGCTCCTTCAGTAACTCCATCAATTTGTATGATTTCGCAACCAGGAGAAATAAGATTTAATAAATCAAATAATCCAAATTTTTCATAATGTGATTTTTGTACTAAAAAAATATATTTACCCTGCAAATTCAAACTTTCCACAACTTTTGAGATCATGGGTTTACCTCTGACTTCAATTAATGGTTTAGGGAAAGTGTATCCAGCTTGAGCAAACCTAGATCCCATCCCTGCCATTGGAATGAGAATATTTGAATTGGTATTCAACTTACAAAAATTAAAGAATAAGAATAATTTAGCCTAGGGAGGTCATCTCCTTATGATTTAATTTACAAATATTTAATATTATAGATTACTTTTTTGATGTAGATATCAATAAATAACAAGGATCTAAAATAAAGCAATTTGATATAATTAAATTTATTTTGAATTAAATGATAAAAAATAAAAAATTAATTATTTGTTTAACAGGAGAACCACGATCATTTCACAAAGGTTTACTATCTCGAGAAAAAATAATTAGTAAAAAAATTTTTAAAAATGTTGAGAGTAGATATCATATTAGTTTCATAAAAGAATCCAAAAGAAAAGAGGTCTCAAAGATAATGAAAGCAATTAAATCTTTCAGTAAAGATTCTAGTTTAAAAAATTTGAGAATTGAAAAAAATAGTTGTGACAATATATGGTTGAATTTATTAAAACAAAAATTATTAATATTGGAAGACTTAAAAAATGAGGATAATAATTTAGAAAACAGCATAATATTATTAACCAGAACAGATTGGCTTTTCACTAAAAATTGTATTAATTTAATTGATGATTCTGTAAAAAAAAGAAAAATTGTAACTCCCTATCTTACTGACATAATTAATGAATATAAAAATAAAAAATATAAACCTATATTTGATCAATTTATGGTTATTCCAGGCGAATTTATAGGTGGAGTTATTGAATCTTTACGAATTGCTTGTGAATTATTTGTAGCTAAAAATAATAATACAACTAAGAAAAACTTAAAGCTGCCGGGTGATGGATTAAATAGATACGGAATACCTCCTGAGAAGGCCTTAGGCATTGGATTTTTACTTTCTGGTGCTGTTAATAATTTTCATACAGACGATAATTTCAAATTTGCCTTTAAACCTGGAATATATAATACTTCAGATCATAACTTGATAAGAGATGATGCACATATATGGATGAATCTAAGTTTCAAAGATTTATTTATAAAATATTTGCTTTTTAGTAGTGATAATACTTTAAGTAGAATTAAATCAATAACAAAATTTCTAAAAAAAAATAATTAATTTTATTTTGGAAATATATGATTAAATAAAAAATTAAATTTTAAAGAAGTATCAAAGAGCTTATTTTAATGTCTAAGATAGATATCCTTGTTGTAACTGCTTCAACCTCTTTTTCAGTGATTTTATTTAAAGAAGTTAATAAAAAATAAATCTCATCTTTCCTTGATTTATATAAATCATCTTCAAAGAAGATATTATTGTTGTCACTTAATAATGACTTAAAATTTCTCATCATAATTTCATCAACTAAGCCTACTGTAAAAAATACAATTTTTTTATCTTCATTAACATTTAATATATCCTGAATAATTTTTATATTTTGTCTTGATGAAATACCATTTAAAGAATCTCGATTTAATAAAACTTTAGAATTAAATGAATTCTCTAAATATTTAGTGTCAAAAATTAAATTAGATCTTTTTTCTTTAATATAAGCAATCAAGGCTCCGAATATTAATCCAATAAATAATCCAAAAATTCTAATTTTATTCCTTTCTGGTTTTACAGGGAATTTATCTAAAGTGGGAACTGTAATTAATTCCCAGGGGTCTTCTATTTTTGCTTCTTCGAGAGTAACTGCTCTTAACTCATTTTCTAAAGCTATTAAAATATTTTCATCTCTATCTGCATCTCTAATTAATTCTTTATACCTTAATAGAACGCCCTTAGGCCTTTCAGCAGCCTCCATTCTTGCTTCTTCAGTAAGTTTCTGTGCTTTCAAGGAATTTAAGAGACTTATTTTTTGTTGTTTTATTAGTAATTGCTTTTGTTCCTCAAGCTTACTTATGGATTTCTCTTTTTCTGTATATTTTAATTTTAATTCTACAATTAAAATATTAAGATCTTCGATTTTTTTTAAAAGTTTTGTATTAGATGAATTAAGTGAACTTAAATATAATAATTGTTCTGTATCTTCAATTTTTTGAATCTTCTCTATTTGAGATTCAATATTTCTAATTCTATTTGCTGCTTCAACTCTAATATTTTCAATGTCGATATTTTTTATTAGGGAATTTGTAGTAGATACCATTCTATTTGATCTATTTTCACTTGTTCCTAGATTAGATATTCTATTGATTATATTCTGATCAGTATTAGGTGTAACTTGCATTTTTGTAAGTAAAGTCAAATCTTGATCAATTGCATAATCTTGTACTATTTTCAAAGAATTTGAACTTCTTTTTTTATAGATCTCAATTTGATTATTAAGATAATCCTTTGTCAATTTAAAATTCCTTCTTTTAGCTTTGCCAGAATATAATTGATAAGTTTGCGATATTTTATTTAAAACAGGTAATATAATTTCTTTATTTTTATCTCGATAAGCAATATTCAAAACAGCTGTGCCATCTTCTAGTTCAATATCTAAATTTGAATTTAACCAATTAGAAAAATTACTTTTTTTTGGATCAAAATTAACTTTATTTTTTTCCAAATAAACAAAGTTATATATCGGTTCTAAAACCGATGGGCTCTTCAAAATTGAGACTTGTGTTTCAAGTGAATCAGATGAATTCCCCATATTTAAAAAACCTGCGAAACCACCAAGAATTGAAGAATTTGTCATTGAAGCTCTAGAGTCTTTATTTTTAATATCTAAAACAATCTGAAATTGTCCTTGCCAAACTTTGTCAACACTTTTTGAAACAACATATGCAAAGAATATGCCTATAAATGTGAATAAGGATATTATTTTTCTATTTCTCAAAAGGAAACTGCTAAATAACCTTAAATCAAAATCATCTTCATTAATAAGATCTTTATTTGTTGAATTAATATTATAGTTATTCATTATATTTCTAGTCCTCGAATACCATATCAAAGAAACTATAAGTCGAGTATAGCCCTACAAATGGAGCAGTAACCTCGGTTATAAATTCTGTAGTATTACTCAATAAGCTATTTCCTACAATAACCAAATCTCCATCTTTCAAAATTGGATTATGGTAACTACCAGATTTATTTCTTCTGCGATATGCAATTATTCTTTTTTCTATTGATCCATCACCATTAAAGCTAATAAATCTTATTGGACCTCTAACAACCTTTGTCCCACCTGCAACATCAATAGCGTCATTTAGAGTACTAGACTTCGTTAAAATTTGCTTTCCAGGATTATTAACTCTTCCGGATACAAGCACGCGGATAAATTTTGAATTTAAGTTAGTCTTAATGGCATAGCTAAGTAAATTCTTGCTAGGGCTTTTTAGTTTACTAACTTCAATGACATCACCATCATAAATTCTAATATTTTGCGACTCGTCACCATTAATAATGGCATCACGCATGTTTATAGAAGCAATTATTCGACCTCCACCATTTGATATTGAATTTCTTCTTTTGACAACTATTGCTGATAAATCTGAATATTGAGTAACCCCACCACTTGTTCTTAGAGCATCAAAAACCGTAGGAAAATAAAAACTGACTTCATTTAAATTTTGCAAAGGATTTACTTCTAGAAAATTCTTCCTTAGGTCTTCAGGCGCTCCACCTCCAAGATTGTTATCAAAAACCGAAAGGGAATTTTCATTAAACTTTAAATTATCAATAACGCCAGGTGTTTGAGATCCCTTCAAAGTGTATAAGCCTGGCTGGTTAACTTCACCATTTACAAAAATCTTTATTGGACGATAACTCTTAATATAAGTTTCAACCTCTGGGAATCTAACGTACTCTTTAAAAGATTGATTAAGTAAATTATTAAGTTCTTCTAATGTCAAACCTTCTACATATACTCTTTTGAGAAGTGGAAGATAAATTGAGCCTTCGCCATCAATAGTAGAAATCCTGGTTAATTCTGGATAATCTGTCGAAACTACAATCCTAATTGTATCTCCAGGTCCAAGAAGATAACTATTTGTTGGATATTTTTTTAGATAGTCTTTATCAAGCTCATTCTCTATAAAATTATCTTTGACTATTAATTTTCCAGAATCTGATGAAGCAATTAATGAATAATTAAAACCCAAGGAACTTATCAATAATAAAAAAGCAATTCTTCTTTTAATACTTTTAAATATCAATGACTTCAATTTCCTTTTTTATTAAATTATACATTATTACAAAAGATGGCTTAAGAATAGTTTTGGGAAAACTAATAAAAAGATATTGCGAATAAATTAGATTTTTCTCCAAACAGCAGCTAATTTTCCCTGTATTTCTACTTGATCAAGATCCAAAAGGATTGGATCATAATTTTGGTTTGCCGCTTCTAATGATACTTTATTATTTTTTTTGAAAAAATATTTCAAGGTAGTTCCTAATCCTGGAACCATAGCGCTAACGATATCACCATTCTTTAAACTATATATACTCTCAATAGGTTCGATAAGAACCATATCTCCATCTGCTATGAAAGCATCTATCATAGAATCTCCATTAACAACTAATGCAAAAACCCCTTTTTTTTCAATAGTATCTTTCAGATTAAGAGTTTGATCGCTATAGGATGTTTCCTCTATTAATCCACCAGCTGCTATTGATCCCAAAACAGGGACGCCTTCAAAAACTTCTTTTGCTAATTGCATTGTCCTGGCCTTGCCTTCTTGCCAAGTTATGTAGCCTTTATCTTGAAGATGTTTTAATCTACTTTGAATAGGAGCTGGAGATCTTAAACCCATTGCATCCATCATTTGTCTAATGGTAGGGCTGTGCTGGAACTTTTGAATATAATCCTTTATCCAAAGATAAAGCTCACTTTGGGCTTTTGTAAGATTTTCACTAAGAAAGTCGGACACACGTGCAATACTATACTAATACATTTGTACCTATAAAATCACTCAATGGCAAGCATTCCTAGGAAAGTAAACAAGATAATAAAGCTTGCTGGGAGTGTAGTCTGTTTTCTGCCTGCTGAAAAATTCTACTTTTCTTGCTCTGAATTATTTCATCAGTAATCTCTTTACCTCTATAAGCAGGCAAGCAATGCATAATTATTGCATCATCATTAGCTTGTGAAACTAAATTATTGTCAATTGTAAATCCTGTAAAAGCTTTTTCTTTTTCTTGTTTTTTGTTTTCCTCACCCATAGATGACCATACGTCAGAATAGAGAACATTTGAGCCTCTTGCAGCTTCAAAGGGATCATTAGTTATTTTCAATAAATTTTCGTTAGTACAGATTGCTCTAGCTTTTTCAAGCAACAAATTATCTGGTTCGTATCCTTTTGGACAAGCAATTCTTACCTCAACTCCCAATAATGCACCGCACAAAAGGAGTGAATTAGCGACATTATTACCATCACCTATAAATGCCAAAACAACATTCTTAAAATCATCAAATTCCTCCTTTATAGTTAAAAAATCAGATAAAGCTTGGCATGGATGTTCGAGATCTGTTAAAGCATTAATTACTGGTTTGCTAGACCACTTTGCATATTCTTCTAAATCATTATGATTAAAAGTCCTAATAGCAATCAAATCACAATAACTACTTAAAACTCTAGCTGTATCCTTTATAGGTTCTCCTCTTCCTATTTGCGAAGTTGTTGGATTTAGATCAACTGTAGAACCTCCAAGCCTTGACATCGCGACTTCAAGACTAACTCTGGTACGTGTAGAAGATTTATCAAAAACCAAACCTAAAACCTTGTCTTTATATTTTATGTTTAGATCTTTATTTTTAAATTTTTTTGCAAGCTCTAAAATATGAAGTGCCTCTCCTGCAGTGATATCCAAGCTTGATAAAAAATTATAATTAGAAAGCTTGATTGGTTTTATCATAAATTTTAAAAGGTTAAGGTGCGACCCTAAGCAGGCATTTTAGATTCTGCAAGCAATGTCTTTAAATCTTCGCCTTCGATGACTTCCTCTTTAAGTATTTTTTGTGAAATTGATTCTAGTAGAGGTAAATTGTTTCTTAATATTTTCAAAGCAGTCTCATGAGCATCATCAACTAAATCTCTTACTTCCTTATCTATAGCTTGAGCTGTAGCATCACTAACGGACCTTCTTGGATTGTTACCATTCCCAAGGAATTGACCTCCTCCCTGCTTGTCATACGCCAGCGGACCAAGTATGTCACTCATTCCAAAAGTACCTACCATTTGCTCGGCAATATCAGTAGCTCTTTGCAAATCATTAGAAGCACCAGTTGTAATTTTACCAAAAACAACCTCTTCCGCTGATCTTCCTCCAAGGAGTGTGGCTATTTGTCCTTTAAGTTCCTCCTTAGAATTAAGAAATCTTTCTTCTGTGGGGAGTTGAAGTGTATAGCCTAGTGCGCTCATACCTCTTGGAACAATGGAAATTTTTGCAACTTTTGATCCCCCAGGCATAAGATGGCCCACAATAGCATGACCGACTTCATGGTAAGCAACCACTTTCTTCTCATCATCTTGGAGAACTCTACTTTTCTTTTCCAAACCAGCAACAACTCTTTCAATAGCTTCACTAAGATCTTGTTGCTCGACACTTTTTCTTTTGGCTCTAGCAGCTAATAGAGCTGCTTCGTTAACCATGTTTGCCAAGTCTGCACCTGCAAATCCGCTCGTCGCTTGAGCAATAGAATCTAAATCTATTGATTCTGATAGTTTTACTTTTTTTGTGTAAATTTCCAAAATCGTTTTTCTTCCAGACAAATCAGGTCTATCAACTAAAACTTGTCTATCGAATCTTCCTGGCCTTAACAAAGCTGCATCTAATACCTCTGGCTGGTTGGTAGCAGCAAGAACTATAACTGGTTTATCTGTTGATGCAAATCCATCCATTTC
>MDTE01066300.1_pt1 | contig 18203 bp, 9 predicted proteins | sample 811231 | NCBI WGS metagenome assembly MDTE01 (sample SAMN05326651, study PRJNA326480) | marine metagenome | isolation source: seawater | place: Indian Ocean: Red Sea | collected 2010 | reverse complement strand
TAACACACGTACGTTTCATCCATCCAATACGCCAATTCTCCGATCCACAGCGTTCGTCGTCGTCGTCTTTGTCCATCCGCGTCCCGCGCCCCGTACGCGGGTATATACTCCTCCTCCGCCGCGTCTCTCGCGTCGTCTCGCGACGTCCTCACCGTGTCCTCCGTCCTCACCGCGTCCTCGACGTCATCGGCGGTCGACATTCGTCCTCCTCCGCGTGTGCTCTCCCTCTGTCTCCTCTCTCCACCGTTCTTCCGTCGTCGACGGGCGCCAACGACCGATCGGTTTCGATTCGATTCGATCGCGACGTTTCGAGTCGTGCCCTCTCTCTCGCGGTCGTGCGGTCGCGCGCGCGCGTTCGGCGTGTTCTCGCGATCGGCGCGCGAGCGATGGACGACGATCGAGCGCGTGCGTCGACGGACGACGAGTGTCGTAAGCCTCGCGCGGCGTCGACGCGTCGGGACGGAAAAGCGCGCGGAGAATATTCTCGGGACAGACTCGTCAACCCTAACTGTAAACCCTACTTATGCGATATGTACACGCCGGAGACACTCGTATGCGCGCCGCTCCGAGTCTAAGAGATATTTTCCCATGTCCTCGGGACGCGCCGCGCGCGCGGCGAGACGTCGAGACGACGACCGACGACCGACGCGTCGCGATGCGCCGTGCGCATCAATCGATGGAATCTAAATCGCGATACATCGACTCCGAGACCTCTCCCGAGGGCGTGTACTCGCCCCGTATCGCGTCTTTGATTCGATCGTCGACGCGGCGCTCGGGCCCGACGCCGACGCGCGCGTCGTGCTCGACCCGTCTCGCCGGTCTCCCGGTCACCCCTCGCGCGATCGACGCGGTGACCAACGGTAAGGATGCCGCGCGACGCAACGCGAGCGCCGTTCGTCCCATAGTCTCCTCTCCCACCTCGTCCGTCGACGTCTCCGCCGCGCCCGCGTCCTCCGGATACGTCAAAAATCGAGGCGCGCGCGCCGTCAATCCCATTCGATCCATCTCTCGAATCTTCTTCACCGCTCCCGGCGCGGTGAGATCATCCACGGAATCCCCTCGATCGATCACCGCGTACGCGCGCGCGAGTCGAGCCTCGACGCGTTCGACCGCTTCGCGCGCGTCCGCCGCGCGCTGGGTCTCCACCTTGTACCCGTGATGTTTACTCGACGACGTGCTCGCGAATTCCTGCGTCCGGCGTCAGTCACCGTCGCGCGCGCGCGCGTGTTTTCAGCGCATCCCGCGCGTTCGATCGCGTCGACCGCGCGCGACGCGGCGACGCACCTCGTACTCTAATTCGAGCATGTTTTGGCGTTTTCGAGCGTTTTCCTCCACGTCCTATTCGTCGCGCGCGTCGTCCGCGTCGTCGTCGTCGAGCGTTCGCGACGCTCGCGCGCGATCGAACGAGGCGCGTGCTCTCGCGCGCGACGTCTCCTCGCGCGCGCGGAGTCGTCGATCGACCGCGCGCGCGCGTCGATGTCTGACGCCATCACAATGCGTCGTCCACGAATCGTCCTCGTCGCGCTCGAGTACGACGCCGAACCCTTCTCGGGGAACGGCATCTTGTCCCAGGCCCTCGTCCGCGGGCTCTCGTCCATCGCGGACGTGTTCGTCGCGTGCGCGAGACCGGTGGACGACGATGACGTCGACGATGACCATGTCGATGATGACGACGCGCGCGTCGCCTCGACGACGCTGATCGTGCGCCGCGCGCGCGTGCCTCGATCGAAATGGTTCACGCTCACCGTCGACGGCGCGCACGCCGAGTTCGCGCGGGCGTGCGAGCGGTTTCGAGAGGAGACGCGCGCGTTCGGCGGGGACGCCGCGCTCGGGGTGGATTTTTCGTCTCGCGGCGCCGCCGAGGCGTTGGGTCTGTTCGACGACGGCGTCCCGTTCGCGTACGCGCCGTTTCGACTGTTCAGTCGAAGCGATGCGAGGCATCTGGAGCTCGAGCGAGGGGCGTGCGAGAGGGCGAAGGGGGTGCTGGCGTTGTGCGCGAGCGACGGTCGATTCGTCGCCGAGCGATTGCGAACGCGCGAAGACGGCGCGAAAATCAGTGTGATGCATCCACCGCTTCGGAAGAGGATCTCAGAGTTGGCGTCGACGTCGACGTCGTTGAGTGGAGACGGTGCATCGTGGGAGCGTCGACGGGGGTACTTGACGTGCGTGGTGCGAGTGAGCGAGGAAAAGGCGCCGGATCGATTCGTGGCGGCGTGCGAAGAATTGGCGCGACGCGGCGCGTTCGATTCGGGCGAGTTGACGCCGTTACTCTGCGCGAACGCGAGTTTAGTGGAATCGAGCGCGTACGCGCGCGAGCTCACGGCGCGGTTTCGGGCGTGCGCGCCGAGTGGACGCGTCGTGGAGACGTTTCTGTCGCCCGAGGATTTGGGCGCGATTTTCAAAGAGACGGCGATCAACGTGCACCCTCCCTCGCACGACGCCTTCGGGATGACGGTGGTCGAAGCCGCGGCGTTCGGTGCGCCGACGATGCTTCACGCCGACGGGGACATAGGCGCGGCGGAGTTTTTACGACCGGGCGTTGAATCCATCGGCGCGAATATGGAGGCGTCGGCGCGAGACGTCGCCGACCGCGTCGAAGAGATTCTCGTCGATCCCAACACGCGCGTCATCGCCGCCGCCGCCGCGTCTCGAGCGTTGGCGTGGGACGAATCGAGCTTCGCGGAATCGGTGTGTAATTTTTTAATGAGTCTCGCGACGTGAGCGAGCGTGTAAACGATGTAATATCTCCTAGCACTAGAGGCGTTTCAGCGCGCGGCGTCTTTCAATCCTACCAATCCGTCGGCGTGTATCGCGCGTTTCGCGTCCGGAGAGTCCACGAGTGAACGAATCCTCGCTGCGTGGTGCTTCTGCGCGCGCTCTAGCACGTCGTGCGTCGCGCGACGAATGTCGGGATCGTGATCGTCGGCGAATTCGAAGACGCGAGCGACGTAATCGCCAGCCGAGGCGTCGGCGCCGAGTTCATCCAACGCGTTCGAGAGACACTTCGCCGCGGAAAGTCGTTCAGATTTCGTTCCCGTGTTGAGCGTTTCGATCGCGCGTCTCGCGACCGCGTGTAGACGCGCGCGCGCGCGCTCGGGGTCGGCGTCGCAAAGCGCCCGATGCAACGCCGAAAACGCTCGCGCGCGCTCCTCGCACGCGAAACAATCAAAGTTTTCAATCACCTCGGCGAAACGGTCGACGCGCCCGTCGCAGGTCAACCATCGCGTGAGTACACATCGTAATTTTTGATCGTAGAAACGGGCGAAACACGTCGCCGCGAGCGTGCCCAGGGCGAACTGCGCGTCTCCCGGATTCCATCGCAGACGCGCCGCGAGCCCGTCAAACACGGCGAAGAAATCGGCGTCGAATTCTTCGAAATCCCGGTGCGCCAAACCATCGAGCATGTGGGTTCTGCAAAGATAGGCGTCGAAGACCCTGATGTAACTCTTCGCGGCGAGTAAAGACTTTTCAGACTCGCGAGCCGTCGGAGGTTTTTCGCTCGTGTCGACGTTTCTTCGCACCAAATCGAGCACCTCCTTCATCAACGTCGTATCGTAAACGCATTCGAAAAGGACGGCGAAGACGCCTTCGGGCGTTAGTTTCGCGTCATCGATACCTTCGCGCGCGAGAGACGTCGAGGCATCGTCGAAAAGCATGGTGAGACGGTTGAATACCAACCGCCACTCGTAGGACCCGTCGATCGACGTACGCATGAATCGCGCGGTTTGCGACACGATTTCGTCGCCTTCGCACGCGTGGTACATGGACGCGTGTATGATGAGCAGCGCGTTTGAATAGGCGACAATCTCACGTCTCGTCTGCGTGATCCCAGGGCGATCTCGATCGTCGGCGAAGACGATGGCGTCGGCGTCTAAAAGTTTGTGACATGAATCGACGATTTCGACGACTCGACACGCCGCGGCGCCGATGTCTGGCCGAAGCGCCACCTCGAGAACGTCCACGATGTCCTTCGCGTCCAACTCGCATTCGTGCGACGGGGCCCACGTCAAGACGTACGAAGACAGAGCGATAGATTCGAGGAGCGCCTCTCGAGTATTCTCGCGTTCTTCGGCGCGGTCGAGGACGCATCGAATCCACGCGCGTCTGATGGACGGCACGTACGTCAACGCGCTATGCGCAACATCCAGCGCATCGCTTCGACGATCGTGCATCATCGTCGCCAAGACGTCCATCACATCTCTCGCCCGCGGCGCGACTGCGTCGCCGAGGTGTTCGCACATGCGCGAAAACGCTCTCGCTCTCGCGCGACAGACGCGCGCGTCGTCCGACTCCCACACGTCGTGCATCTTCACGCACCGTATCATTCCTTTCACCGCATACAGCGCCACCGACCGACACCCCTCGCCCATCATCTTTCGCGCGTGCGCGTCGTTGACGTCTCGTAATCGCGCCGCCGCGTACTCGTCGGATTCGTCGTCGCACGCGAACATCGCGCACAGTAAATCGGCGTCGGCGTCGCGAATGGTAAACGTCCCCGCGTCCACGCGCGCGATGAACATTTTCGACACCGCCGACGCCACCGCGCGACGCACGTCTCGCTTCTCATCCACGCTCAGACGTACCATCGATTCCCCGAACGCGTCGTGCGCGCGCGAATCGACGCGCGAGAGGACGACGCGCGTCACCAACGCCCCGCACGCCTCGACGGCGGCGCGTCGCACCTCACGTCGTCTGTGCCCCGCGCAATTCGACCGCACGCTCCAATACGCGCGTTCACACGCGCGCGCGAATTCCATCGTCTCGTCCGTCTCGCCCTCCTCGCGGCTGACGATTCGCGCGCCCAACATCGTCGTCCCCGCGTCCAACGCCCCGACCACCGCCTCGGCGTCGTCGTCTCGAGTAAACGCCTCCATCATCGCCACCGCGAGCGTCAATTCACGCGTCGACGCCGTTCCCACCGGTCCCGCGCGAGAGAACGCGTCCGCGACGGTTCGCCGCGCGGTCTCGTCGCGTTCCTCGCGCGCTCTCGCGCGCAAAACCTCTAAAAACAATTCTCGCGACCGTCGTCGTCGTTTCTCCGCTCGCGCGCGCCTTCGTCGCTCCTCCTCCTTCTCTCCCGTCTCCTCCTCCGTCATCGCCTCGGTAGTCTTTTTCTTTCGTCGTCTCTCGTCGTCCGCCGCGTCCTCCGCGGTCGCCGGCGCCGTCCTCGTCGTCGCCAACGCGGTTCCCACGAATTCCACGCACGCCCTCCTCGTCTCCGCGGACGCGTGACGGGCGGTGCCGTACGTGACTAAACGCGCGATTTCTTCCACTTCGGCGTCGCGCTCGGCGTCGTCGTCGCGCGCGCGTCTCGGTTCGGCGGCGCGGAGAGTCAACTCGCGCAGCGCCGCCCGCACGGCGGAGACGTCCGGGTCAGACGCGACGACGCGCGCGAGCTCGAGATCGCGCGCGGGATTCGATCGGGACATGGTGTGTGTGCGCGTGTACGCTAATTGTGCGTCGTATTCCTTCGTCCGTGCGTCGTCGAGTGTCGCGCGCGGAGGCGGCGCGTTGACCTAAAAAACAACCGCGCGAACGCGCTACTCAGACCGTTCGCGCTCGACGCTCGCGAACGCGCGCAAGATGGCTCTCGCTTTCAATTCAATCTCTTCCCATTCTTTCACCGGATCGCTCAATACGGTGATCGCCCCGCCCGCGCCGATCCACTGGTCGTCGCCGCGGGTCGTCGCGGTTCGAATGACGACGTTTACGTCAAACGCGCCGTCGAAATCGAAATACCCGATCGAGCCGCTGTACACCATCCTCGGCGCGTTTTCCAACGCCTCTATGATGTCCATCGTTCGAATCTTGGGCGCTCCCGTCATGCTTCCCGGTGGGAACACCGCGCGTAAGACGTCCGCGGAGGAGACGTCGGCGCGCGGCGTTCCCGTCACGCGACTCACGAGTTGGTGCGCCGACGCGTAGGATTCAATCTTCGCCAACGCGGGCACGTCGACGCTTCCGACGTCACACACGCGCGCGAGATCGTTTCGTAATAAATCCACGATCATTAAATTTTCCGCGCGTTCCTTGACGTCTCGTTCGAGCGCGAGCGCGGCGGCGACGTCGGCGTCGCACCCGAGCGGAGAGACGCGCGCGCACGTGCCCTTGATCGGTTTCGCCTCGAGCGCGCCGGATCGATCGCGACGTAAGAAACGTTCCGGTGATGAACACGTCACGACGATCGGCGGTGGGTCGGCGGCGGTATCGGTATCGGTATCTGCGCGTCGCGTTCCCGTTCCCACGGAGAGGAACGCGGCGTACGGCGCCGGATTTCGTCGTCTGAGTTCGGTGTATAACGCGCGAGGACTCGCGCGCGAATCGGCCGATCGACGTCGATGCAGGAGGTTCGTGAGACACGTCTCGTACGTCTCTCCACACGCGATGGCGTCTTGACACGCGCGTATGTCGGCGACGTATTCCTCGCGATCGCGCCGCCACGCGAAATCAGTCGCGCGCATTAATTCGTCAGACGTCATCGCGTGGACCGTCTCGTTCGTCCCGTCGACCGACGAGGCACCGGCGGCGGATGCGTCGACGACGATTTCGTCGATCGACGCGGCGATCGACGCGACCCATTCCGTGGTCACGGACGACGCCTCGTCGTCGTCCTCGTCGTGCGCGCCGACGACGTAGACGACGCGTTCGAGATGATCGAACGCGACGTATCGATCGCACAGGAAGAACGCGGCGTCCGGAAGCGGAGAATCGCTCGCTGGCGGGAGCGAATCGCACTCGTCGCGCATTTCGTATCCCAAGTATCCCACGAAGCCGCACCGGAAATCGAAAGGGAGCGACGCGGCGTCCTTCGCGCGCACCGTTCGACGACGTAAATGATCGTCGAGCCAAGCGACGAAACCGCGCTCGAGAGTTTCTGTGGTGACGTCGCCGCGCGCGTTTTCGACGCGGAGGACGCCGGGCGCGCGGCGGCGCGACGACGCGGCGCCGAATCGCCGCGTCCCGTCGGCGTCCACGGTCATCGCGTCCCGAGGCGCGGGGGCGAGGTCGAAGAGCGCGCGACGCCAGAGTGGACCACCGCGAGCGCCCATGAAACTGAATCGACCTTTACTCTCGTCCGCCGTGTCCAACCAAAAGCAATCCGAGGCGACGGCGTCCGAGTCGCCGGCACCGCCGCCGAAGAGTCTCCAAAATATATCCTCGGTGATTCGCGTCGACGGCGTCGCGGACGCGTCCACGGTTTTCACGCGCAATCGCAAGTGCGACGGATCACCCAACACCGATGACGGGCCACTCGTCGACGGCGCGCACTCGAGACGCGCGCTCGCGTCGACGAGCGCGCGCGGCACCGAGACGCCGCTCGGCGGCTCGCCCGTCTTCGACGTCCACCACGCCTCGCTCGCCGCGAGAAAATTCGCATAAATCCTATCCCCATACGTCGTACACACGCTCTCCGGATGAAACTGCACGCCGTATCTCGGTAACCGCTCGTGTTCGAGCGCCATGATGGTTCCGTCGTCCTCGGCCCACGCGCGCGCGCGATATCCCGCGCCGCACGCCGTCACCGCCAACGAGTGATACCTCGTCGCCACGAACCCATTCGCCGATCCCGACGGCACACCTTCGAACAACGCGCTCCCACCGTCGTGTCTCACCCCGCACACGCGTCCGTGCACCGCCCCGGCCGGATTTTTCTCCGTCGCGCCCCCGTCGGCGAACGTCGCCAACGCTTGGTGTCCCAAACACACCCCGAACACCGGCACGTCCGCGCGCGCCCCTTCCGCGCGCAAAATCGCCACCGCCGCCCCCACATCGCTCGCCCGCGTCGGCGTTCCCGGCCCGGGACCGATGACGACGCGCGCGAACCCCTCGTCGCCGCCGAGAAGCGTCGCTCGAACGGCATCGACCGACACGTCGTCGTTCTTCACCACCACCGGTGCCGCGCCCTCGACGCGGGCGATGAGATGGGATAAGATGACGGCGTAGGAATCGTAATTATCTATCACCAGCGTCCGTCCGCGAGCCATCGCGCGCGCGCGTCGACGACTGACGACGGCGAATGTGTTCTCGCGAGTGATGTCGGGCGCCACCTCGCGAGACATCCGGAAAAGTGGTTCCGCGTCTCCGCACACCGCGACGCGCGCGAGATCGATCGATCGACGATCCATACGCGCGCGTGAATTATTCTCCCGCGAGATTATCGACGCGAACGCCCTCGATCGACGTCGCGCGCGCGAGAATCGTCGTCGAACTCGTACCGACCGACCGAACGCGCGATCGACGCCACTCGACATGAGCGGCGGTAAAGCCGACGTCGCGAACACGCCGTCGTCGCGAGAAAAGCTGACGTGGATCGTGTTATATTCCCTGTGTTCGTCCACGATGCTCGTCATCAATAAGCTCGCGGTGTCCACGAACGGGCTCCCGACGGTGGTATCCGGGGCGCAGCTCGCGGTGAGCGCCTTGGTGGTGACCTGCATGGAGGTGGGTGGGATGCGCGTGCTCGGCCCGTTCGAGCGCAAGAGAATCTTACCCTTCGTCGCGTACACCACCATGTTCGCGATGGGGTTGTTTTCAAACATGAAGGCGTTGATGCTGACCAACGTCGGGGCGGTGATTTCGGCGAGGTGCTGCCTGCCGCTCATCGTGTGTCTCATCGAGTGGGCGTTTATGAATCGATCGTTTCCGAACGTGCGTTCGATCGTGAGTCTGATGGGAGTGGTGTTCGCGGCGAGCGTGTACATCTCGAACGATACCGGCGTGAGCATCGATGGAAGCGCGGGGATGTTTTGGTTGCTCGTGTGGTGGCTGTTGCTCGCCGTGCAGATGACGTACGGGAAACATCTCACCGAAAATATCTCCATGACGCAGTGGGAGCGCGTGTTCTACACGAACGCGTTGGCGATACCGCCGACGATTGTTTTGTATTACGCCACGGGCGAGAACGAACAGATGATGAAGGATGAGGAGGGGGCGATGTTTTATTTGCTTTTGAGTTGCATCGTGGGCGTGGCGATTTCGTACAGCGGTTGGAAGTGTCGATCCGTCATCACGGCGACGACGTTTACGCTCGTGGGTGTCATCAACAAGATGGCCACGATCGCGTTTACCATCATCGTGTGGCCGAAGGATTTCTCGGTGGTGAAGACGCTCGCGCTCTTGGCCTCGGTCGGGTTCGGCTTGCTCTACTCCGAGGCGCCTCTTCGACACAAGCCCAGGGCGTCGACGTGAACGCGCGCTCGATTCGACGACGTCGCGCGATCGACGCGGGCGGCCTCGTCGCGTCGCTAAATATTCTATTTAGTTCGAGGAAGGATTTGTGAATGATTTCATTTTCAGCTGTTGGATAAACGTGCACATGTTGTTCATATCATCTGGTGTTCGACTAGACGTACGTGCTCGCGTGTGCTGTTTCGAGGAAAGTGAGAGAAGCTCACGCGTGCTGTCCCTTTGTTGAGACTTCACGCGCGTCCTCGCGAGTAAAAAAATACAGCTCTTCCCTTACCATTCCTTAGTCCTCCTCCTCTTCTTCTTCCATGCCGCCGGCTTGCGCGGAATCGTCCATATCGGACGTCCAGAGCGTGAGGTTATCGCGCAACAATTGCATGATGAGCGTGCTATCCTTGTACGACTCCTCGCCGAGCGTGTCGAGTTCGCTGATGGCTTCATCGAAAGCCTTCTTCGCCATTTGGCACGCGCGTTCGGGGGCGTTCAAGATTTCATAGTAAAAGACGGAAAAGTTGAGCGCCAAACCGAGACGAATCGGGTGCGTCGACGCGAGTTCAGCCTCGGCGGTTTGCTCGGCGCTCTTGTACGCCAAAAGCGTCTCTTCCGCGGCTTCTTTGCGTTCCGCGCCTCCCTTAAATTCGGCCAGGTAGCGCCAGTAGTCGCCCTTCATCTTTTTGTAAAAAACCTTGGACTCGCCCGCCGAGCACCGATCCTCCAAATGTTCCTTTAACAAACCCAAAATCCTCGTGCAAATGTTCGTGAGCTCAGTCTCCACGTTCGCCTTGTAAGCCGCGATCAACTTGCACTTATCGCTATCCTTCGAGTGTTTCGTCTCCTCCTTGGTCTCGATGGAGCTCACGATGCGCCACGACGCGCGACGCGCGCCGATGACGTTCTTAAACGCGACGCTCAGCAAATTCCTCTCCTCGACGCTCAGCTCCTCCTCGCTCGATTTCAGCGTCACCTCGCTCATGTAATCCATCATCTCCTCATACCTATCATCATCATCGACGCGACAATCGTTCGCACCCCCACTCGTCAGTCGCCTCGCGCCTCACACCCCTTCGATTCGGACGCGTTCGCTCCGCCGCGCGTTCGTTCCCCGCGCCCTCGATCCGCGCGGGGACGCCGGGGACGCGTCGATCCGCCCTTCATCGCGCGTCTCCACCCCCTTCCCCGTCCACCACCCGCGCGCGCGTCGACGCACGCGAACGTCGCGTGCGTCGACGCGCATCACGCGTCGCACACCGATCGTTCGTTCGTTCGATCCGGCGCCCATTCGGTCGGTCGTTCGTTCGATCGATCGATCGATCGAATCGAATCGATCCGAATCGACTCGACTCGACGCGTGCGTGCGCTCGATCGCGCGCGCGGTCGCTCGCTCGCTCGCGCGCGCGCGTCTCGGTCGCGTCTCGGTCGCGTTCGCGCGTCGCGCGCCGTCGTCGACGAGACATCCGACCGCGTCGTCCCGCGCGACGACCGTCCCCGTTCGCGCGAGCGATTCGATGTCGCGCGCACCTCTCCGCCTGTTCGGCGAGTTTCGCCTTGTACACGAGATCCTCGCGCGCGTACGCGCTGAGATCTTCCTCGACGCCGTCTCTCGCGCGCATCGTCGCGAGCGTCGCGAGCGACGAGGACGACGAGTGAAGCGCGGATCGATCGCGATCGAGCGCGCGATCGAGACGAGGGGACGGCACGTTTAGTGGTGCTTTTGATTGGTTTTAAACAGTTCAGTGTACGTATCGAGTGTCTGGATACTATGCATTCGTGATAGTACTACTCCTTTTGATAGATTTTAAAAGAGTTACTATACGTATCGAGTGTCTGGATACTACGAATATACGTCTCTGCACATGCGGCCCGACGACGACGACGACGACGTCCCTGTGGGAGGGACTCGTCTCGAGTCGTGATCGCTCGATGGATCGTGTCGCCCCGATGATGGATGATTCAAACGCACGCATCATCCGCAGTGCGCGACGACGACGAGACTCGTGATCGAGCGATCGCGCGATACCGAAGCGAACGATCGATCGACGACGCGTCGTATCGGAGCGCGATGAGCGCGGACGAGGCGATGGACGGGGTGAGGTGTGAATTAATGTTTTGTGGGGCGACGGATTGGCACAACGTGGGAAGGAACAAGACGAATCCGGACGGTGGACCGTACGTGGATCTGAACGAACCGCACGCGTTCGAACCGTTGCTCGGGAAGACGTGGACGTGCGTCGGTGGAGGCGCGGCGGCGACGCACGCGGCGGCGATCGATGACGAGGGGAGATTGTACACGTGGGGACGGAACGAGCGAGGACAGTTGGGACACGGCGATTATAAGAATCGAGGAACGCCGACGCTGGTGGAGGCGTTGAGGGATGAAAAGTGCGTGGCCGTGGCGTGTGGGAAGAGTCACACGGCGGTGGTGTGCGAAAACGGTGATGTGTACGGTATCGGATCGAATAAGTTTGGACAGATTGGTTGCGGCACGATGAAGAAGCAGATGAAAAAGGGCGACACCGAGGACGACAAGTTGACACCGGTCAAGGCGCTCGTCGCGAACGGGGCGAGCGTGTCGTGCGGGGCCGATTTCACCGCGGTCTTGACGCGCGACGGTGAGGTTTTCACCTACGGTTTGCCGCAATACGGTCAGTTGGGACACGGTACCGATCACGAGTACAACACGAGCGCGAGCTCCATCAAGATTGTGTACGAACCGCAGCCGCACCCGAGACGCGTCGTCGCGAACGGGTTCGGTGATCGTAAGGTCGTCAAGCTATCCTGCGGCACCAACCACGTCGCGTGCTTCGACGACGCGGGTAAAATTTGGACGTGGGGATTCGGCGGGTACGGTCGACTCGGCCATCGCGTGCAAAAGGATGAATTCGCGCCCAAGATGGTTGACATCCAGGGTGGCGACCGCAACTTGGTCCCGAAAGACGCCGTATTAGGCGCGGGATCGGTGTCCACGTTCGTGTCCGCGTTGCAAGGTCAGTTGTACGCCTTCGGCAAGTTGAAGACGAGCGGCGACAACACCATGTACCCCGTGCCGTTCATGGGGTTGCAAGGCTGGGTCTTGCGCGATTTCGCGAGCGGTGGCGTCACGTTCGCCGCGTGCGCTGAAAAGTCCGCCGTGACGTGGGGCGGCGGCGCGTACGGTGAGCTCGGCTACGGTCCAAAGGGGAAGAAATCGAGCGCCAATCCCGACTTGGTGCCGTCTTTGGAAGGCAAAACGACGAGACGCGTCGCGTGCGGCAACGGGTACACTTTATTCCTCGTCGACAAGGAGGACGCGAAGGACTTACCCTCGTTCACCCCGGGCCCGGATCTCGAACCGAAGGCGACCGCGGCCGGCGGAAAGACAAAGGCGGGCGCGCAGAAGGGCGGCGCGGCGAAAAAGGCGAAAAAGTAAACAACGCGCATGATTATTAACTCGTTGAACGAATATCTTAATACAAACCGAGTTGTGATAAATATCCCATCAAGTTCTCTCTAGCTCAAACCCAAGATTTGTTCCGACTCCGTGTCGACGGAGATCTCGTAGTACGCCGGACGAGTCGGGAGACCCGGAATGGTCGGGAACGCGCCGACGAGCGGCACGAGGAATCCGGCACCCGCGCTCAGGCGAACGTCGCCGATCGGTAACGTGAATCCACTCGGCGCGCCCTTCAAGTTGAGGTCGTGGGAGAAAGAATATTGCGTCTTGGCCATGCAAATCGGCAATTCACCGAAACCTTGCTCGGTGTAGAGCTTGATTTTTTCCTCGGCTTGCTCGGAGAATTCTACCGCGCCAGCCTTGTACACATTCTTCGCGACGGCTTCGATCTTGCTCTTGATGTCGGCAGAGAGATCGTAACCAAACTTGAAGTCCTTGCAGTCTTCGTTCTTCTCGCACGCCGCCTTGACGGCCGCGGCGAGGTCGACGGCGCCCGCGCCGCCGCGCGCGTGGTGCGTGCACAAGACGGCGTCCTCGGCGCCGGCGGCGAGAGACAATTCGCGGATGGCGGCGTGTTCAGCCTCCGTATCGGTCGGGAACGCGTTGATGGCGACGACGACCGGAATACCGAACGCCTTGGTGTTTTCAATGTGTCGCACCAAGTTGCACATGCCCTCGCGAACCATGTCGACGTTTTCCGTCGTGTACGAGTGGTCGAGGGGTTGACCAGCCTTCACGGGCGGACCTCCGCCGTGACACTTGAGCGCGCGCACGGTGGCGACGATCACGGCGCAGTTCGGCTTCAGGCCAGACTTGCGGCACTTCAAGTTGACAAACTTTTCGAGACCGATGTCGGCGCCGAAGCCGGCTTCGGTGACGACGAAACCGCCCTTGCCCACCATGGAGAGACCGATTTGATCGGCGATGATGGACGAGTTACCGCTCGCGATGTTCGCGAACGGACCCGCGTGCACAAGAACCGGCGTCGCCTCGAGCGTTTGCATGAGCGTCGGCTTGAGGGCGTCGCGCATGAGCGCCATCAGCGCGCCAGTGACGCCCAAGTCGTCGCACGTCACCGGACCGCCCGCGCGATCGGGACCGACAACCATGTTACCGAGTCGTTGCTCCATGTCCGCGAGGGACGTGGTCATGGCGAGAACGGCCATGATTTCGGACGCGACGGTGATGTCGAAACCAGTCTTGCGCGTCCTGCCCTTTTCCGTCGGAGATTCGCCGACGGTGATTTCGCGCAAGAAGCGATCGTTCATGTCGACGACCCGTCTCCACGTGATGCGATCGGGATCAATGTCCAAGCGCACAAACTTCGATCGTTCCTCTTCCGTCAAATCGTCCGGATTCGTCTTGTCGATGCCGAGCTTCTTCAAGCGCTTGAACATGATGGGGGAGAATTCGCGAGAGCCATCCTTTTTTTGCGGCATCAAACGCCTCCACAGCGCCTCGTCGCTCTGCGTCGACTCGTGAAACACGCGCGCGTCGATCGCCGCCGCGAGCAAGTTATTCGCCACACCGATGGCGTGAATGTCCCCGGTCAGGTGCAAGTTCATCTCCTCCATCGGAATCACCTGCGAATACCCTCCGCCCGCGGCGCCGCCCTTGATGCCGAACGTCGGCCCCATGGACGGCTGTCGAATGCACGCCACCGCCCGCGCGTTCGCGTGCGCTTGCATCGCTTGCACCAACCCAATAGTCGTCGTAGACTTCCCCTCACCCAACGGCGTCGGCGTGATCCCGGCCGTGACGACGTAATACCCGCGTTCGACGTCGACCCCTCGCGTCGGCCCGTCCGCCTCGCCGCCCCTCGCCACCCCCAACGTCGTCGACAATTTCTCCGAAACCTTCGCCTTGTACCGTCCATACATCTCGTACTCCTCCTCTCGCAGACCACACATTTTCTCCGCCACCTCCTTGATGGGCAACGCGGTCGCCGCGGACGCGATCGCGATATCGCTCGGCGTCGGCGAAACCGTCTCCGTCAAGCGCCGCGCGCCGAAATCAAACGCCGCGGGCATCGCGTCCGACCTCTCCTTCTCCGACGTCTCTCTCGTCTCGATCGAGACCCCGTTCGGTGCGATCGACGATCGAGTCGTCGTCCGTCTCGCGCCGCTGAATCTCCCTCGACACGCGCGCGTCGACGACGACCGCGCGCGAATCACCGCGTCTCGCGCGCGTGGAATCACCGCGCGCATGCAAATCAATCGAATGAATGCGCGATCGGCGCGCGCGCGTCTCGCGTCGACCGCTCTGGGAAGAAGGACGACGTCGAGTCGAATCGAATCGAGTCGATATCGCGGTCGCGAGTGTGACGACGCGCGACGGCGTCCCCGATGAAGACGCCGATGATGATGGGTCGTGACGTCATGCATCATCATCGAGATGGACGCACGCACTCGAGTCCCTTGATACGACGGGTCACGACCCGTCATTCTCATCCAGTCCCGCGCGCGCGCGCGACCCGACCCGAGAGGGATGGTGTGGGATGGTGTCTGCTGCTGGGGAGGGGGGGGGTACGTGGAGGGTCATGACTCGTGAATGAGCGCCAGGCGCGTGGGTGTTTTTTTGCATCAGCGTGGACGTCTCGTGCGTCCATACTCTGGGTGGTCTCTCGGACCAGTGGACGCGGTGGTGTGTCTGGCCGTCGTCGTGCGTTCCATCTATGGGTGTCGGGATCATAGAGCGTGTCCTTTCGAGGGTGTGTATGTTTTTTCATCAGACGCGGTCGTTCGGTCGTCTCGGTCGGTCGTCTCGGTCGTCTCGGTCGGTCGCGCGCGAGGGAGGGAGACGCGCGTCGACAGAGTTCGTCGGTCGGTCGACGGCGTTCGTCGGTCGGTCGACGGCGTCGACGACGCGTCGTCTACCGCGTCATTCATTCATTGATTCATTGATTCATTGATTCGGATTGATTCGGATTCAGATGCGATGAAATCGTCGACGACGATGACGCGCGCGAGCGACCGGTGGTTCGGCGCGGACGCCGGTGGCACGTATTTCGAGAACGCGTTCGTGTTATTCGACGAGGAGGCGGCGACGTGCGCGCGCAGATCGATCGGTGGGGGCGTCGCGGGACGCGCGGGACGCGCTTCGGCGTCGCTGGAGACGTACGCGGCGACGACGCGTCGCGGGCGATCACGCGCGAGGGGTGGTGCGAGCGAGGATGAGAGCGGGGGTGAGGATGAGTGCGTGTACGGGATGGATGGAGACGTCGTGCCGAGAGACGCGCCGGTGGTGATGTGCGTCGGACGAAGGTTGCGGGACGCGGCGGAGGACGTGCGCGCGAGCGTCGAGGGAAGACGCGCGGCGTCGAGGGTCGTGGTGTTCGTCGGGTGCGATGAGGGGGATGAGGAACACGCGACGTGTGCGCGCGAGTTGACGGAGGCGTGCGAACGCGAGCTCGCGCGAGGAAGAGCCGGGGTGGTGGAGAAGGCCGAGGCGGCGGGAACGACGGCGAACGAGGCGAACGAGGACGTCGCGGACGACGATTCGGATTGGGGGAGTTGGGGAGACGAGGACGAGGACGATGGGGTTAAGGATTCGTCGAGCGCGCCCGATGCGAGAGGTGGGAACGGCGTGCCCGACGATGGGTGGGGCGGCGAGCGTGAGGGTCGCGCGGACGCGGACGCGAACGCGGCGAGCGGTCGATTCGTCATCAAGTTTTTCCCTCCGCTGATGTATCGAGCGTTCGGTGAGGGCGCGTTCACGCTTCCGAGCGCGCGCGTGACAAACATTACGAGACACGCCGTGGATGCGCTCACGGGTGAGTCCAGGGAACATCGAGTCGTCGGTCAACACCTCGCCGAGATTGCCGCGCACTGGGCGTTGGCTCCGGATTATTTCGCCCTCGGCCCGAACGCCGAGTCCGTGTCGCGCGTCGCCGCGCGAGCGAAGACCGATCCCGTGGGCGTGGACACGATGGAAAATCCACGCTCGGCGGCGGTGATAGTGATGGATAGAGAAATAGATTTAATGACTCCGAGCGCGAGTCGAGACGCGTGGCTGGAACGCGCGGCGGACGGCGACGGCGACGGCGCGGCGTTGATGTTGGCGCCGCTTTCGGGCGCACCGGAGGCGCGCGCGTTAGACGAGGCGTTGTGTTCGAAATCGGCGCGCGATGGATCGATGCACGTGCGAAAATTATTGCGCGAGGCGGCGCGAGTGGAGGCGGTGGACGCGCCCGAGTTGGACGAGCGAAACAGTCGCTCCGTCACCGCGGATCAACTCAACGAACTCGTCGCCGCGCTCGAGGTCGATCCGAGCGTGGCGTTGCGCCATCGCGCGCTGATTCAGCGCGCAAAGCTCTCGGCGGCGGGCTTGACGAACGAAAAAGATATGAAGGCGAACAGACAAATCATCGCCATGCAGCGTCTCACCGCCGCGGCGCTCGAAAACAAAGCCTCGGGCGTCTGCGCGACGTTGGTGGAAATCTTAAAGGTGATGTACGCCGCGGGAGGAACCGCGGTCGGTCATCCCAAGGAGGCGTTCGCGCTCGTCCTCGCCGCGTACACGATCGCGATGGACGCCAACGCGTGCGAGGGAAGACGCCCGCGAGCCGGCGACGACGCGTCGCCGTTCGCTCCGAACGACGAGCTCGCCCTTCGCGAGGCGTTTCTCGGCGTTCTCCTCGCGAGTCAGCGGGAACAGGTGCGATCAGAACTTCCGAGTCTAGGTGCGAGCGCGTTGGACGCGCTGGACGCCATCAGAGGTCGAGGCGGCGCCGTCGCGGACGCCGCGCCTCCGACGCCAGTCAAGGACGACGAAGGTTGGGGCGACGACGATTGGGGTGAAGACGATTGGGGTGAATCTCCGGCACCTCCGAGCAAACCGACCGAAGTGACGAGCGCGACCGCGATGGATGATCCCGAGGTGGCGGCCGCCGCGCTCGAGGCTCGCGACGCCGTGGACGCCGCGCTTCGACGCCTGTCTCGAGCCGCCGCCGCCGGTCGAGCCTCGCTCCAGCACAACGTCCCGGACGCCCTCTCTCTCTACGCCAACGGTCTCCCCAACCCGACTTTACTCGAGATCATCTCTCGCATCAAGTCATCCACCGACGATCGAGGCGTGTGCGCCGATTTCGTCCACGTCGCCGCCTCGCTCGGCGGTTTACTGAAACACGCCGCCGCCTCCGCGGGAGCCTCCATCGTCACCGGCGCCATGGGTCGACTCGGTAACCTCATCAACAAAGTCGCCGCCGCCCCCAAGCCCTCCGACCACGACGTCGTCCTCGTCTTCGTCCTCGGATCGATGTCTTTCGGAGAATTATCCGCCGCGCTCGCCGAGCGCTCGCCGAGCGCCGCCTCGGCGCTTCGTCGTCGAGACGCCAAACGCGAATTCATCTTCGGCGCCGTCCACCACGCGCCCGCCGTCGAGTCGATGAAAATCATAGCCTAGCCTCGGATGTATGTCCACGACGTTTCACGCGTCTTCGCGCCCCGCATCGCCTCGAACGCTCCGTCCCGCGCGAAAGCCCTCTCCCGTCCCGCCGAGACACAGATTTCAAACTCGCCCACCTCAGAGCTCCCACTCTCGAGCGTCAAACCCCGCCTCGAGCGCGTCGATCGCGAAGTTCGCGCGC
>MDTE01013262.1_pt1 | contig 18207 bp, 12 predicted proteins | sample 811231 | NCBI WGS metagenome assembly MDTE01 (sample SAMN05326651, study PRJNA326480) | marine metagenome | isolation source: seawater | place: Indian Ocean: Red Sea | collected 2010 | reverse complement strand
CAAAAACTCCCCTAAGAGGAGACGCTTTTGATATGTCTGATGATGAAAAAATTTCATTAATTAAAAAAAATGTTACTGAAATACTTCACACCCTGGGAATGGATCTGTCTGATGACAGCTTAAAAGGAACTCCTAATAGAGTTTCAAAAATGTTTGTGAAAGAATTGTTTGCTGGGTTAAATCCAAAAAATAAACCAAAGTCTTCAACATTTAATAATAAATACAAATATGGTGAAATTCTAGTTGAGAAGAATATTACTGTTTATTCAACTTGTGAACATCACCTTTTGCCAATAATTGGAAGAGCCCATATTGGTTATATTTCTAATGGAACTGTAGTTGGTTTGTCAAAAATGAACAGAATAGTTAATTATTATTCAAAAAGACCTCAGGTTCAAGAAAGGTTAACAATCCAAGTTGTTGAAGAACTTCAAAAAGTATTAAATACTAAGGATGTGGCATGTGTCATAGACGCTAAACATCTATGTGTCAATTCTAGAGGAATAAATGACATAGCAAGTAGTACTGTTACTGCTGAATTTGGTGGAAGATTTAAAGAAGAGAGTAAAAAAAGAGAGTTTCTAGATTTTATAAAATTGGAAACTGAATTCTAAATGCAACAATTAAAGTTATTTAATTCATACACTGGGAAAAAGGAAATTTTTAAGCCAATAAAAAAAAACAGTGTAGGAATGTATGTCTGTGGACCTACTGTTTATAATAATGTTCATCTTGGAAATTGTCGGACTTTTATATCTTTTGATTTAATCTTTAGATATTTAAAACATTTAGGATACAAAGTAAAATATGTTAGGAATATAACTGACGTTGGTCACCTTGAAAATGACTCTGATTTTGGTGAAGATAGAATACTAAAAAAAGCAAAAATTGATAAAATTGAGCCAATGGAAGTTGCTCAAAAGTATACTATTGATTTTTATGAAACCTTATCTTTATTTAATGTTTTACCACCAAGTATTGAACCTACAGCAACGGGACATATAATTGAACAAATTGAACTAATTAAAAAAATCATAAAAAAAGGTTTTGCTTATGAAGTTAATGGATCAGTATATTTTGATGTTTTAAAATATGACAATAAATACAAGTATGGTACTTTAACAAATAAAAAAATTGATGAGCTTTTTTCAAATTCAAGAGAATTAAGTGGTCAAGGAGATAAAAAAAATCCACAGGATTTTGCATTGTGGAAAAAAGCAGAAAAAAAACACATAATGAGGTGGCCATCACCATGGAGTGACGGATTTCCTGGTTGGCATTTAGAATGTTCAGCTATGAGTTCAAAATATTTAGGAAATAAATTTGACATCCACGGAGGTGGTATAGATTTAAAATTCCCTCATCATGAATGTGAAATTGCTCAATGTGAGGCGGCTAATGATATTAAACCTGTAAATTATTGGTTACATGCTAATATGCTTACTTTAAATAACAAAAAAATGTCAAAATCGACCGGAAATAATATTTTACCTGGTGAGATTATTAATGGAAAAAATAATTTTTTTTCAAAACCTATTAATGCAGAGGTTATTCGTTTTTTTATACTTCAAGCTCACTACAGAAGTGTGTTGGATATTAGTGAAAAGGCATTGCTTGCATCTGAGAAAGGGTTTAAAAAATTAACAGAATCTCTAAGTTTATTAGAAAATATTAAACCATCTGATAAAACTATTGGCTTTGACATAGAAAATTGGGAAAAACTTTGTTATGACTCAATGAATGATGATTTTAATAGTCCTATTTTAATTTCTAATTTATTTAGTGCAGTTAAATTTATCAATTCTATTAACGATGGAAAATCCACTGTTAGTATTAATGATTTAAAAGTTCTAAGTGAGAAGATGAAGTTATTTTTCTTTGAAATATTAGGTTTAAAAATAACAAACAAATCTGATGAAAACATAAATTCCAAGACAGATGATCTAATTAAATTAATTTTAAAATATAGAGAAAAATCAAGAAATGAAAGGGATTTTAAAACATCTGATATAATAAGAGATGACCTAGAAAAACTTGGGATTATTATTAATGATACCGAATCAGGAACAAATTACAATTCTAATTAATGAAAAAAATATTTTTACCAATAATTTTGTTTATAATACTGATATATCAAAAGTTGTTGTCTCCATTAACACCTCCAAGTTGTAAATTTTCTCCAACTTGTTCAAATTACGCAGTTGATGCATTTAAAAAATATTCATTACCAAAAGCCTTTAATTTAGTTTTAATTAGGATATTAAAATGTCATCCTTGGTCTAAAGGTGGATACGATCCAGTCAAATAAATAAAAAAGTTTTTATTTTTAATTATGATTTACAATAAAATAAAATGGGAACCAAGTGAAACAATTTTTAAAATTGGGGATTTTGGTATTCATTATTATAGTCTAATGTTTGTTCTTGCTTTTACTATAGGCTATTATCTTATGAAAAGAATGTTTAATAAAGAAAAGATTAGTGAAGAATTCATTGAACCTCTTCTAGTTTATGTTGTATTTTCTACATTAATTGGTGCAAGGTTAGGTGAAGTTTTTTTTTATAATTGGGATTACTACAGTAACCACCTGATTGAAATTTTACTTCCTATTAGAGAAAAAGAAAATGGTGGTTTTTTATTTGGATTATTAAATAACTATGAGTTTATTGGATTCAGAGGGCTAGCTAGCCATGGAGCGTCAATTGGTATAATTTTAGGTTTATACATTTATCAAAGAAAATATAACTACAAACCACTACTGTGGTTATTAGATAGATTGTCAATTCCAGTTAGCTTAGGTGCATTTTTTGTTAGAATTGGTAATTTTTTTAATTCTGAAATAGTTGGTAAATATACTGGTAATAATTTTGGTGTCATTTTTATCAACAGAGGAGAAACATTGCCAAGACACCCAACTCAATTATATGAGTCGTTTGGTTATCTGATATTATTTTTAATTTTAAATTATTTTTATAAAAATAGAGAAAACAATAATGGTTATCTCTTTGGTATCTTCCTTTCAACAATGTTTACAATTAGGTTTATAGTTGAATTCCTCAAAGAAAGCCAGGGAGGATTTGAATCAAAACTTACACTTTTCTCAACTGGACAATGGCTAAGTATTCCAATGATTTTGTCTGGACTTTTCATAATAATTTACTCTTTTAAAAAATTAAAAAGTTAATGTTAAATAAAGTTAAGTACCCTATTGGAAAGTTTGAGTTTTATGACACTCCTGATATTGATAAAAAAATAGTTTCAAAAAATTTAAAAATACTAGATCAATTTCATGCAAAGTTAAAAAGTGAGTTAAATAAAATTCCTACTAATTATTTAAGTAAACCCTACAGAGATGGAGGTTGGTCAATATACAAATTAATTCATCATCTAGCTGACAGTCATATGCATGCATATATAAGATGTAAATATGCTTACATATCAGATAAGATTAGAATCATGGACTATGTCCCTGATGAATGGGCAAATACTGAAGATTGCTCTTTTGAAAATATAAACTATAGTTTGATTATAATTAAGGGAACACATAAAAGATGGGTTTCATTCTTCTCTAAATTGAAAAATGAAGATTTTAAAAAGCAGTATTTTTATAAAGAAAGAGACAAATTTTATTCCATCTATAATGTTTTAGGTTTGTATGCATGGCATTGTAACCATCACCTAAAACATATTGAAAATTTTAGAAAAAATATTAAGAATTAGTTTTAGGCTTTTTAGATTGTGTGTCAAACATAATTGGTGTAGCTATAAAAACTGATGAATAAGTTCCAACTAAAACACCAACAATGAGGGCAAACATAAAACCTCTAATTGACTCACCTCCAAAAGTGAAAATGGCTAATAATACAATTAAAGTTGTTAAAGATGTATTTAAAGTTCTGCTAAGTGTTGAATTTAAAGCACTATTAACTTTATCAATAAATTTCCAGCTTTTATACTCATTTATATACTCCCTAATTCTATCAAATACAACAACGGTGTCATTTAAAGAATAACCAATCACAGTTAATATAGCAGCTATGAAAGCCTGATTTATTTCCATATTAAATGGCATAAATTTATAAGTGATTGAAAAAATTCCAAGAACAATTAAAACATCATGAAACACTGCAGCAACAGCACCAAGAGAAAATTGCCATTTCCTAAATCTAATTAAAATATATAAAAAAACAATAATCAAAGAACCAAATACAGCTAAAACAGAATTCTTCTTAATATCATCAGCTATGGTTGGACCAACCTTAATTGAAGACATAATTCCAACATTTTTAACATCTGAACCATTAACAAAGTTCTCATATGTGATATTCTCTGGTAATAAACTATTAAGAGAATTAAATAGCTTAGAGGTAATTTCTCGATCTACCTCAGTGCTTTCAATATCAACTTTATATTTTGTTGTTATTTTAAGTTGATTTTCCTCACCAAAGGTTTTTACTTCAGTACTTCCAAAGGTATTGTCTAGAATATTTTTTACTTCAGTTGGATTAACAATTTTATCGAATCTAACAGTATATGACCTCCCTCCAACAAAATCAACACCCTGATTCAATCCGTTTGTTGTCAAAGAAAAAATACTTGTAAGAATTAAAACAAATGAAATAGTATAAGCTATTTTTCTTTTGTTTAAAAATCTAATTTTTAGATTTCTAAACAGATCTTTTGTGATTTTAGTTGAGAATGAAACAACCTTCTTTTTTACTGATCTATTATCAATTAAAAATCTAGTTATAAATATAGCTGTAAATAAAGAAGTTGCTATACCTATTAATAAAGTTGTTGCAAAACCTTTGATTGGTCCAGTACCAAAAATAAATAAAATTAACGCTGTTAAACCGGTTGTAATATTTGCATCAAGAATCGAAGAGAGAGCGTTATTAAATCCATCAGAAACAGACTGTTTTAAACCTTTAGCCTTATTCAACTCTTCTCTAACTCTTTCAAAAATTAAAACATTAGCATCAACTGAAATTCCAATTGTTAAAACAATTCCAGCTATTCCTGGAAGAGTCAGTACAGCTCCAAGACCAGTAAGAATTCCAAAAATTAGAAGAATATTTAAAACAAGAGCTAAATCAGCAAAAAAACCAGATATTCCATAATAAAAAATCATCCAAATCAAAACAAAAATCAAAGCAATAATAAATGAATATACTCCACTATTAATAGCTTCCTTACCTAATGAGGGTCCAACAATTTCTGATTGAATTATTTCAGCAGATGCAGGAAGTTTACCTGCTCTTAAAACATTTGCTAAATCTATAGCCTCATTTAAAGAAAAATTTCCTGTTATTTCTGATCTACCACCAGCAATAGGCCCATTGGAGACACCTGGAGCAGAATAAACTATACTATCTAAAACAATTGCAATATTTGATGACTGCTTAAAAGCCTTTTCTGTCATTCCTTCCCATACTCTCGAACCCTTAGCATTCATCTGCATTGAAACTGCAGGTTGACCAACCTGATCATAAGTCTGAACTGCGTCAACAACAACACCCCCGCTTAGTGGTGGCGTAGCGTCTCTATTAGACTTAATTAGATAAAGATCTGTTATACCAGTTTCAATATCAGGCTTACCGAATTGAAAACTAACATATCTGTATTGACTAGGTAATAACTTTCTTATTTCTGGTAAATCAAGATAAGCTTGTATTTTTTTAATATCTTTTGATAAAAATTGTGCTAAAACAGGTCCTCCCTGATATCCATATCCCTTGACAAGACTTAATATTGGTTGACTATTAATATTATTAATGCTGTCAGTTATTTCAACATCAGCTAATAAATCGTCAATTTCACTAGTTTCAATTTTTTCATCAGCCTTTTTTGAAAAATTATCAGAAATATATTTATCTGCTTGAACCAGAAAACTCAAAAAAGGCTCATTTTTAAATGTCTCCCAAAATTCTAATTGAGCAGTGCTTTGTAATATATTTTTTACCCTATCAACATCTTTCGCGCCAGGCAATTCAACTAAAATTCTACCAGATACACCAAGTCTTTGAATATTTGGTTGAGTAACACCGAATTTATCAATCCTCTTTCTCAAAACCTCAAAAGCAGAAATAATAGATTCATCTATTTTAGTTCTAATAATAGGCTTGACCTCGTCATTACTCATTTCAAAATTAATCTGATCACTCAGTGTTCTGTTTGCAAAAATATCTGGAGATGATAATTTTGTTTGATCAGATAAATTTTCGAATGCAGTAAAAAAAGATTCAACATATGGATCATTAGAATTTTTTTGAAGTATGTCTGCGTCTTCTAATGCTTTTAAAAAGACAGGATCTTTAGAATTATCCGATAGTCCTTTTAAAATGTCTTTAACAGATATTTGAAGAATAACATTAATACCTCCCTTTAAATCTAAACCTTTGTTTAGTTCTTTTCCTTTTGCATCATTATATGAGGTTACACCTAAAATTGAAATGTTTCCTATTGAATCAAGGTATTCAGCTTCAAATTTATCTTTTAAAGAAAAATACTCGGGATCATTAATTGAAACCTTAGACTCTGCAAAAGACTTAGCTTTATTTTCAATACTATTTGTAATAAATGTAAATGATAGCTGATAGATGCTAACAAGCGTAAACAGAATTCCAAAGGTTTTTACAAGTCCATTGTTATACATCTCTAATTTTTATGCCAAATATATAGGACTGCAAATATAAAATTATAATTGTAAATATTAGCTATATAAGTGTATTATTCATTTTTCTAATAGCATCAGCACTTTTTTTGAATAATTTTTTTTCATCATCATTAAGATCAAGTTTAATTATTTTCTCAACTCCATCTTTACCAATAATTGCTGGTACTCCTATACATATATCTTTTTCATTATATTCACCGTCCAAATAAACAGAGGATGGAATAATTTTTTTCTGATCATTCAATATACTATCAACAACATATGAAACAGAAGCTCCTGGTGCATACCACGCAGATGTACCTAATAATTTGGTCAAAGTAGCACCACCAACCATAGTTGATGAAACTATATCTTTGATTTGATCCTTTGACAAAAATTCACCTATATGGATTCCATTATATGATGCATAACGATCTAGAGGAATCATGGTTGTATCTCCATGACCACCAATGACCATAGCGTGAATATCTAGTGAAGGTTTATTCATTGCAATTGATATATTTGTTTTAAACCTTGAACTATCTAACGCTCCTCCCATACCAATGACTCTATTTTTACTCAGTCCAGATTTTTTTATAGTAAGATAAGTCATTGTATCCATTGGATTTGATACAATAACTAATTTAGCATTTGGTGAAAAAATGAGAATATTTTTTACAACTTTTTCTACAATTTCTGCATTAATACCTATAAGCTCCTCTCTAGTCATACCAGGCTTTCTTGGGACACCTGAAGTAACTACAACAACATCACTGTTTGATGTTTTAGAATAGTCCTTTGTAACACCAATTATTCTGGTATTAAAACCTAAGGTAGAAGATGTTTGATACAAATCAAGGGCTTTACCCTCAGCAAATCCATCTTTAATGTCAAGTAAAACTACTTCACTAGCAATTTTTTTTATAGCTATGTATTCTGCGCAAGACGATCCGACATTTCCAGCTCCAATAACAGTAACTTTCAAAATAATTTGTTTTTAATATTAAGCATCAATATTTGCATAAACAGCGTTTTTTTCAATAAAATCTCTTCTAGGTGGAACTTCGTCTCCCATAAGCATTGAGAAAACTCTGTCAGCCTCGCTTCCACTATCAATAGTAACTTTTCTAAGTGTTCTAAATTCTGGATTCATTGTTGTATCCCATAACTGTTCTGCATTCATTTCACCTAGACCCTTGTATCGCTGGACATTTGATCCTGTTCCAAAATCATCCATTATTTTATCCCTCTCTTTATCATTCCACGCATATTGTTTTTTTGATCCTTTTTTAATTAAATATAATGGAGGTGTAGCAATATATACATGTCCTGACTCAACAAGTTCTTTCATATATCTGAAAAAAAATGTTAAAATTAGTGTGGAAATATGACTTCCATCAACATCAGCGTCACACATAATAACAACTTTGTGATATCTTAACTTTTCAAGGTTAAGAGCTTTACTATCCTCTTCTGTACCAATTGAAACTCCTAAGGCAGTGTATATATTTCGTATTTCTTCATTTTCAAAAACTTTGTGCTGCATCGCTTTTTCTACATTTAAAATTTTTCCTCTTAAAGGAAGTATGGCTTGGAAATTTCTGTCTCTCCCTTGTTTAGCAGTTCCACCAGCGGAATCGCCCTCAACCAAAAATACTTCACATTTTTCAGGATCTTGTTCTGAACAATCAGATAGTTTTCCTGGTAAACCTCCCCCACTCATGACTGTTTTTCTCTGAACCATCTCTCTAGCTTTTTTTGCTGCATGTCTTGCTTGGGCAGCTAAAATTACTTTTTGAACAATAATTTTTGCATCATTGGGATGTTCCTCTAAATAATTTTCTAGCATTTCAGATACAGTTTGAGAAACAGCAGATGTAACATCTCTGTTTCCTAGCTTAGTTTTAGTTTGGCCCTCAAACTGAGGTTCAGACACTTTTACAGAAATTATGGCAGTGAGCCCCTCTCGAAAGTCATCACCGCTAATATCAAATTTTAATTTATCAGTTAAACCAGAATTATCAGAAAACTTCTTAAGCGTACCAGTTAGTCCCCTTCGAAATCCTGCTAAGTGAGTACCTCCCTCATGGGTATTTATATTGTTAACATAAGAATGTAAATTTTCTGAATATGAATTATTATATATCATTGCAACTTCAACTGGTATACCATTTTTTTCACCTTCCATTGATATGACATCATTAATTAAAGATTCTCTTGATTCGTCAAGAAAATAAATAAACTCTTTGAGACCTTCCTTTGAATGAAAAGTATCTGTCTTAATCTTTTCTCCTTTAACTCTTTTGTCAGTAAGCGTAATTGTTAACCCTTTATTTAAAAATGATAATTCTCTTAGTCTGTTGGCAAGTGTGTCATAACTATACTCAAGTATTTGGGTAAATATTGTAGGATCAGGAGTAAATTTAATTAAAGTTCCTTGATCATTTGAACTACCAACTTTCCTTACAGGATACAATGCTTTTCCTCTTTCATACTCTTGTTCCCATTCTTCTCCATTTCTGTAAACAGTCGCCTTTAAATGTTTAGACAAAGCGTTTACACATGAAACACCAACTCCATGAAGTCCTCCTGACACTTTGTATGAATCTTTATCAAATTTTCCTCCAGCACCAATTTTTGTCATGACAACTTCAAGTGCAGAAACCCCCTCTTTCTTATGCATACCAATTGGTATACCTCTACCGTCGTCCTTAGCTGAAATTGAGTTATCCTCATTAATTGTTACAGTTATTTTACTACAATGACCTGCTAAAGCTTCATCAATAGAATTATCAACCACCTCATAAACTAAATGATGTAAACCTCTTGTTCCTACATCGCCGATATACATTGAAGGTCTCTTCCTAACGTGCTCCATGCCCTCAAGGGCTTGTATACTATCAGCAGAATAACTTGGGGAAGAAGATTTATCTTTCATTTGTTTTTTGTGCACCAAAATGATGTATTATAAAGATACAAAATAGATAAATCAGAATAGGTTTTAATTAGGTTTTAAAATGATCAAGTTATTAACATTTGTTTAAAAAAAACTAACCTTTGTAAGCTTTTGTATGAACCTTTGAAACTGCTCTTCCACTAGGATCATTCAAATTTTTAAAAGCTTTGTCCCATTCAAGTGCAATAGGTGTACTGCAAGCTACTGAAGGTACTGATGGAACACTTAGTGATGCAGGCTCACTAGGAAAGTGATCTTCAAAAATTAATCTGTAATAATACTCTTCTTTATTTTGAGGAGTTTGAATAGGAAATCTAACTTTTGCTTGACTCATCATTTCATCACTTATCTCAAGATTAACCTTGTTTTTTAGTGTGTCAATCCAATTATAACCAACTCCATCAGAGAATTGCTCTTTTTGTCGCCAAAGAACCTCTTTGGGTAAATAATTTTCAAAAGCTTTTCTTACAACCCACTTTTCAATCCTTTCAGCACTGATCATTTTATCTTTTGGATTTATTGTCATTGCAACATCTATGAATTCTTTATCTAAAAAAGGAACTCTTCCCTCAATTCCCCATGCAGCTAATGATTTGTTTGCTCTTAAACAATCATACTGATGTAATTTATTTAATTTACGAACAGTTTCATCGTGAAATTCTTTCGCTGACGGAGCTTTATGAAAATATAAATAACCTCCAAATAACTCGTCTGCACCCTCACCAGATAAGACCATTTTTATTCCCATAGATTTTATTGTTCTAGCCATTAAATACATTGGAGTTGAAGCTCTAACAGTTGTAACATCATAAGTTTCTAAATGATAAATTACATCTCGAATAGCATCAAGACCTTCTTGAATTGTAAATATAATTTCATGATGAACAGTTCCAATATATGCTGCAACTTTTTTAGCTGCAAGTAAATCGGGTGAACCTTTTAAACCTACTGAAAATGAATGTAAGTTATTTAACAAAACAGATTTTTTATCGTCTTTTGTACTACTTTCAGATAAAATTTTAGCGAGAGCTGAAGTAATTGATGAGTCTAATCCACCAGATAAAAGAACACCGTAAGGTACATCACTCATAAGTTGTCTTTTCACTGCCTCATAAAGAGAATCATGAATTTTTTTAATGTCAGTTTCATTATCTTTTATATTCTCAAAGTCCATCCATTTCCTCTCGTACCATCTAGTTTTCTCCTTATCTTTTGAGTGCATGTAGTATCCAGGTGAGAAAAGTTCAATTTTATTACAAACCCCTTCAAGAGCCTTTAACTCTGAGGCAACATAGAAAGTTCCTTTTCTATCCCAACCATAATAAAGAGGAATTATTCCCATATGGTCTCTAGCAATAAAAAATTCATTTTTATGGGTATCATATAATGCAAAAGCAAAAATTCCATTTAAATGATCTAAAAAGTTTTTACCTTTTTCACTATATAGCGCAAGAATTATTTCACAATCAGAGTCAGTTTGAAAATCATAATTATCTTTTAATTGAGATCTTAAATATTTATGATTGTAAATTTCACCATTAGCAGCTAAAACAAATCTTTTGTCTTTGCTATACAAAGGTTGATTTCCAGAAGTTGGATCAACAATTGCTAGTCTTTCATGAGCCATGATGGCATTTTCACTACTAAATATACCACTCCAATCAGGACCTCTGTGCCGTACAAGTTTCGACATATCTAATATTTTAGGTCTTAAGATTTTAAAATCTTCTTTTAAATTAAAAGCGCATACTATACCGCACATAATTATTTTTTTTAATTACATTTCAATAATTTGCAAATATATGTAATTTAAAATTAAAAAAAAATTAAAAATATTAATAAAATAAGTTTTAAAGGCTAATAAAATTAATTAAATATATCGTAAACTATTCTTCCCTTATTGAAAACAGCAATAAGTTTAACATTTGATAAATTTTTTCCCTCAATTTCCATTATATCAGAATCTAAGATTACAAAATCAGCTACTTTATCAACCTCAATAGTTTTTGATCCACTATGAAAAAGGCTTTCCTTAAACTTTTGGATATCCGGATCACTATTTTTAAAATCAATTAAACCAGGATATATATGCATTTTTTTTGCATCCAATATATTTTTGGATTGATACTTTTTTGTAATTCCTTCACCACCAATGCCTATGAAAATTCCGTTATCAATAGCAATAGCACTATGTACACTATAATTAGAATCAAATGTATTTACATTTGAATTAATTATAATAAAATCAATACTATTAGAGTTACAAGAAGAAAATATAAAAAATACAACTATTAGGAAAATTCTTTTGATAATTTGAAATAACATTGATTTGATTTGTAAAAAAATTTTAAAAGTTGAAATTGTATTTTAAACCACTTAAAATGATAGGTGATTGATTTAAATAATTTGACCAAAAATAATTATTTTTTCCAAATAAATTTTTCCCTTTAATAAAAACATTCCATTTATCAGTAAAATCATATTGAAACTCAAGATTTGTAATGAATGAATTTCTAAGTAGCTCATAATCTAAATTAGCACTTAATGGGTTTTGTTGCAAAAACTGATTTTTAAATCCATTGTACCGATTTCCAACATAATTAATTTCCCAATTGAAAAAGATTTTTTTTGACAATTTAGCATTTCCAACAAATTCAATTTTATACTTTGGAATATTAAAAGCATATTTGAAAATATTAGTCTTGCTATGATTTGTTTTAATTGATAGTCTAATAGAACCAAAATTCATTTTTCTTGTTAATTTCAAATTAAAACCCATAAAATCAATATCGTCATATACTACCTCAAATGAATTTCCATACTTATATGGTAAAAAACTAAAATTAAAATAATCAATTCCATAATTTATAAACAAAGGGTAATTTTTGTTTTTAGTAATATATGTATTAAAGTCAAAAGATAAATTTTTTGATATTAAAGACCTATATCCAAGTTTGATGTCATAATCAGAATTAGTATTTTTTAACTGAACTGTAGGAGCAATAAAATAGTTAGAATAAGATAATTTTCTAAAATTATTAAAATTTAACCCACCACTTATATTAAGATAAACATTTGACAAACTACTGCTTGATTTATAAAGTAAATCTAAATAAGGGTAGTAAAATATTTTTCCTCCACTAAAATTGTCCATGAATCCATAGTTTGCAATAACACCAAACTTATAACTTAACTTTTTTGAATAATTTGAAATAATCAAACTCAATTCCGATTTCCAACTTTCAGTTTTTTCTGGATCTCCTTGATAAAAATCTTTTTTAAACTGACTAGTAAAATAATTAATTGAAGGAGATATATTTATCAGAAAATCTGATAAATCAAATTTAAATTTAGAATTTAGTTCGAATTCAAATTCACCGGTTTTGAATTTGTCAGATGTAAAGAAACTTTTAAAATTTAAACTATTTAAAAAACCATCATACCAATTCCAGGTTGAACTTAGGCTTAAATAATTTATATTTTGAGTTGGATCAATGGAGTTTAAATCTTTTTCAATAATTGATTCATCTCTAAGTCCATAAAAACTTCTTTTATTTTGATAAAAATTTATTTGAGATTCAGAATTATAGTTGTTATTATTAATTGTGTATAAAATATTTATAAGAGAACTACTTCTTGAACTATCAAGTTTTGTGTCAGATATTTTTTTTGAAATAGCATCTAACATTAACATCCATTCAATTGTCTGATTTCTGTCAATTTTCAAACCTGAAGAATATTCAATTAAGTAACTCTTGAAATTTCCCAAACCACTTGCTAAATAAGAATCAAATTCAAGTGATTTTTTTAATGACTTAACAATTTGTGGCTCTAATCTTGCAGGGACAAAGGTTGAAACAGCAGGAAAAGATATGATATTGTAATTTATATCATTGTTATAATGATATATTGAATCATTTAATGATGAAATTTCAGAAATTTTTTTTACATTTTTTAAACTTGGTTGAAATGACTTTATAATAGTTACCTCCTCAACTAATAATGAGTCTTTTGATGTTTGAGCATTCAAAAACAAAAATTTGAATAAAAAAACAAAGAAAAAAAATAGACTTATTAAGTTTTTTTTAATTTTCATTAATTGAGGAATTGTTTAAAGATTCAATAGATTTTATTTCTTTTAATTTTACCTTAGCTTGATTTACTATTGTCTTATTATCACTAAAATTATTTATTAGAGTTTCTAACAAAAAAATTGACTGAAAGGGATCATTCATCTTGTAAAAATTATCAGACATTAGTAAAATACTTTTAGCTGACCATTTTGGTATACTTTTATATTTACTAGATATTTCTTCAATCAACTTATTTGATTGTTTATAATCGTTAAATTCATTTGATCTTTTTGCCTTATAAAACAATGCCTCTATTGCAATACTATCGGTTAATGAATTCGTCAATTCCTCGTAAAAAACATCAGCTTTTTTATAATTTTTAAGATTTTGATATGATTTTGCTAAAATATATTTTGATTTGTTTTTTGTCTTTACATCAACCAACTCATCAATTAGATTTTTTTGAGCATAAAAAATCGATTTATCGTAACTTAGTTTTTTAAAGTAAAACAACATTAAATTGACATTCACAAAACTTTTTATTGATTTTGTTTGAGACAATCTCTCTAAAGTCAACAAGTATTTTTCAACCTCATCAAATCTATTTGTTTTTTTTAAAATTGTAACCAAATTATACAGTATCTCTTCACTATATTCGTTAGAAGGTAAATTTGAAATTTTCATTAGTTTTTCTAGTGCTCTCTCAAAATCTTCTTCCTCAATAAAGATTTTAGATAAATAAAAGTTTGCTTTGATAAAGTTCTGATCATCCGGAAACTTAATCAAATATTCAACAAGAGATTTTTTAGCTTGTTTTTTTTTGTTAGAGTTGTACAAAACCTCTGCAGAATCAAACATAGCTGATCTAATGTCATCTCCACTATAATAATTAATGTTGTTGCTTTTCAACCACAATAAATACTGATTAACATCACCGTTATCAATAGCAATTTGCATTGACAATCTATGAGCTTGAGGAGTAATATTATCTTTCGGGTAACCTAAAATTAATTTTTTGAGTATAGTTGAGGACTTTTCAGCAGAGCTTGTTTTGTACAATATCAAAGCCTTGTTTAACATAGATTTAGGCCTGTAGGGACTTTGATCAAAACCCATTATTAATTGGTCGTATTTCTCAATCGATTGTTTGTAATTTCTCTTAAGAGTAAATGACTTTGCAAGTTCAAATAAACTATCATCAATTAGTTCGCTAAAATCATAATTAGCTATTAGTTTTTCTAAATTTATTATTTTACTATCAATTTTATTTAAAAAACCATAGCAAAGTGAAATTTGATACAATGCATAGTCCTTTTTTTCTGAGTTCGACTTTAAAACACTTAAATATTGGTTTAAAGACAAGTCGTATTTTTGGATAGCGAAAAAACTATCACCCAACCTTAAATAAGAATCAATTTTAAATTTTTGTTTTACTTTATTGTTTAGATTGAATTTTTGAAAAAAATCAATAGCTTTTAAATATTCCTTTTTTTTAAAATACGAATAAGCTAAATGATAATATATTGTTTGATAATTAGATTCAAAAAATAGGTTATAATGATCTAATGCTTTCAAAAAAAGTTCTATCGCCTTGTCATAATTTTCTAAATTATAATATGAATTTCCCATCCAAAAATAAGATTTAGCATTTATATTTTTTTTTGTAGAAACTTTAATAGTTTTTTCAAACGAATTTATAGCATTCATAAAAACACCTGAATTATAATGTTTAATTGAGTTTAAATACATTACCTCAGTTAATACCTTTTTGAAATTGCCAACTCTTTGATTTTCTATAACATCTATAGCATCTTGATATTTTTGATTTTTAACATATGAATCAATTAACGCCTTGATAATATTTTTGGATTCAATATTTTTGGGATACTTTTTTAAAAATTCAAATAAAATATCTTTATTATTTTCATAAGGGTTACCAATTTCAATACTTAATTTTAAATAAGACTCATATGATTTTTCATAAATATCAGAATCATAGTTAAAATCTAAAACCTTTCTGTAAGCGTTTATCGCAGATTGCTTGTCATTAAGATTTAAATAACAATTCGCTAAATGGTAATAAGCATTTTGAACTAATGAACTGTCACCATTTATAATTTTATTAAATTGATTGATTGCTTCCTTATAATTTTCTATGCTGTAATATGTATAACCTAGCTGATAAAAATCGTTATTGTTCCACTTACTATTTTTCCCTTCATAAGAAATTAAAAAAGATAACGCAGATTTATAATCCTTTAAATTGAAAAAACTTTCCCCAATTATTTTTGACATCTGTGAATATTTATTACCCTTAAAGTTTTTAATATTACCTAAACCAATTTTAGCTGCCTCTTCAAACCTACCCAATCTAAAATTCATTTTGGCTCTCAAAAAAATTAATTCATCTTTTTGATCAGTATTATTAATTACATTAAAACTTTCAAGTGCATTTTCATAATCATCAAGTAAGTATGAAATATAACCTAGATAATAGTTTGATTCAAATTTAAATTGATCTATAAATTGTAGTTTTTCAAATAAACTTTTAGATTTTTCATATTGTTTAGTTACAAAAAAAGTATAAGCTTTATTATAAAAAAACTGGTTTCTCTCATATAGATTAACGTTATTTTCACCAATTTTATTAAACCATTTCAAAGCATAAGAATACCTTCCAATACTAAAAAAATAATTTGCAATCTTTAAATTTATATTTTCATGAAAAAAATCATTGCTATATTCTTCCAAAAAGGAGCTTATTTTTTTTTCTGACCCAGGAGTATTAAGCTTTGCTGACGAAAGCACTCTGAGGTATAAACTTTTTTTGTAATTTTCGTTAAAGTTTGAGTTAAATCCAGTTAATGACAAATACCTGTTAGAATTTAAATATGAGTTCTTAAAAAAACTTTGTTCACCATATTTAAAAGGATTATAGAGATGACTGTCTTGAGATATAAGATTGGAGCTAACAATAAAAATTGAAATAAAAAAAACCTTTACAAACAATGTATTTTGCATATATAAATTTAAAATAAAGTTTACATTGATTTTTATTGATTTAATTTTATATTACATTTATTTATTAACAAAAAAATTATTTTTCTACTTCAAATAAAATGAATTCAAAAATTGTAGAATACGAAAATGTATCAATTTTCCAAAACGGAAAATTAATTTTAACTGATATTTCACTAAAAGTAAATAAAGGTGAATTCGTTTTTTTAATTGGTAGAACTGGAAGTGGAAAAAGTAGCCTAATTAGAACTTTGTATGGTGATTTAAAATTAAATAAGGGAAAAGGTAGAATTGTCAGTTTTTCTTTAAATAAATTAAAAAATAAAGAAATACCATATTTAAGAAGAAAAATTGGAGTTGTTTTCCAGGATTTTAAACTTTTAACGGATAGAGATATTTATAAAAACTTAGAGTTTGTATTAAAAGCAACAGGTTGGAAAGAAAAAAAGAAAATAAAACTTCGTATAAATGAAGTTCTTGACTTAGTTGGAATGAAAAATGTACTAAATAAATTTTCTTTTGAATTATCTGGTGGAGAACAACAAAGGGTTGCAATCGCAAGAGCATTACTTAATAACCCGGAAATAATTATTGCTGACGAACCTACTGGAAATCTAGATCCACAAACAAGTCAGGAGATAATGGAATTATTTAAAAAATTAAATAAAAATGGTATGACTATTCTTATGGCAACTCATGACTATAATATGATTTTAAAATTTCCCGCAAAAATACTAAGATGTGAAGATGGTCAAATTCATGAAGTTGTCAAAAAATAAATTGATTCTCATTTCTAATTGTTAATAACCAAAATATTATAATTTTGCACAAAGATTTAAGTTCTTTGATATATTGGGGTCGACTGGTTTTGACAGCAAATTTAATTTAATTATAAGCATGTCGAGCATTGATTCACAGCTCGTTAATCTTGGACTCAAAATTTAATTGGCGAAAATAACTACGCTCTAGCTGCATAATTAACTGAATTATAGTAGGTTAATGCCTAGTTCCAACAAGGTTGGAAAGCAAGATGTCTCCTAAATAGCCTTTGTTGACGGCGATTTTTAAATGAGGCACCAAAAATGTCAACATTAAAATTTAAGTTTACCTATTAAATTTTAATACTTAGGTAATAAGAGAATTATGGGTATTTTTCAATCAGTAATTCTTCGAAAATTAAATGAAAAATAAGCATGTAGAAAGTAATTTTATTGTTTGTTTGGACGAGGGTTCGAGTCCCTCCGACTCCACATTTTTAACCTCAACTTTAGTTGGGGTTTTTTAAATGGTTATTAACTTCGAATATTTTTATTACTTTAAAGAAAGTTAATTTTATAGTTTTTGATGAAAAGTTTGAAAAATCGAAGTATCGGTGAGGAAACTCCATTTATTCGTTTGAGTATTTTCAAAATACGTTTACCATTTATACATTATAGATTTGAATGGCCTGATTACTTGCAAGGTTTGTTAATGTGTGCTGTTGACTTAGCGGCAATTCCCTTATT
>MDTE01035791.1_pt1 | contig 18208 bp, 18 predicted proteins | sample 811231 | NCBI WGS metagenome assembly MDTE01 (sample SAMN05326651, study PRJNA326480) | marine metagenome | isolation source: seawater | place: Indian Ocean: Red Sea | collected 2010 | reverse complement strand
TTATGACAGACCCACGCTTTTATGGATGGTTGTGGGAAATCGAAAATGAGATTCGCGCTAATGTACCTATGGTATATTATCACGTGTGGGATAACTTCCCAGCACCGCATTATAACGGTGTCTTTTATCGGTCGACAGATGAGGTGGTGTGCATCTCTAAAGTAACACAAGAGATTGTGGAAACAGTTTCTCCGGAGGTTAGCTCTTGTTATCTTCCACATGCTGTGAATTCTAGTATCTTTTACAAATATACTGGCAAAGAACAGAGACAAATGGTGGACGTTTTGCGCCACCGAATTGCTGTTGAGAGCAGCGTAAACCATAAAAATCTTAATAAGAAGATTTTCTTTTGGAACAATCGAAATGCTCGACGTAAGCAGAGTGGAACTCTTATCTGGTGGTTTAAAGAGTTTTTAGATGAAGTTGGTCACGATAAGGCGACTTTGCTGATGCATACAGACCCTAGAGACCAGCATGGCCAAGATTTGCCACACTTGATCGAAAGATTGAATGTAAGTGATGGACAAGTCTTGCTGTCGACTCAGAAGGTTCAGCCGGCTGAATTGGCTAATATGTATAACGTTGCTGACTACACACTCAACATTGCCGACGCTGAAGGTTTCGGGTTATCTACTCTTGAATCATTATCGTGTGGTACCCCTATTGTTGTCAATATGACAGGCGGCCTTAAAGAGCAGGTAACAGACGGAAAAAATTGGTTTGGATTCGGGATAGAGCCGACGTCCAAGGCAGTAATTGGTTCACTTCAGGTGCCGTATATCTATGAAGACAGAATATCTCAAAAGGATTTTAACATAGCGCTGAAAAAGACCTTAAGCTGGTCTTCAAAGGCGTATGCGAAGATGTCACGATTGGGTATTAAGCACGTAAAGGAAAATTACAATTTTGAACAGTATGAGAAAAGGTGGATAGGTTTAATGGATGAGATAGTAGAAAAGCACGGCTCATGGGATACGCGAGTGGGCTATAAGCGATGGCACTTGTTGGAGGTGGCCTAATGCAGCAGAAAATATTACTTAAGGGTCCGGTACTAACATGTTCGGGGTATGGGGAGCAGGCAAGGTTTGCTTTACGCGCGCTTCGAAGCCGGCCAGATCTATTTGATATCTATATTCAGCCTCTTCAGTGGGGGCAGACGTCTTGGAAGGCTTTGGTAGATGAAGAGAGAGAATGGATTGATCAAACCATTGAAAAAACTATAGGCTTTGTTCAGTCAGGCGGTCAGTTTGATGTATCCCTGCAGGTGACGATCCCTAATGAGTGGGAAAGAATAGCGAGAACAAATGTGGGATATACCGCCGGCATGGAAACTACCAAAGTAGCACCGGAATGGATCAAGAGAGGGATAGAGGCCGTCGACAATATTATTGTTGTATCAAACCACTCGAAACAGGTGTATGAGTCCACTGTATATGATGCTGTGAATTCACAAACAAATGAGAGTGTAGAATTTAGGCTTGACAAGTCAGTTACGTCAGTTGGCTATCCTGTTAAAAGTTTCGATGAATTACCTGAACTAGAATTGGGTCTAAAGACAGATTTTAATTTTCTGACAGTGGCACAATATGGCCCCCGCAAGAACATGCACAATACACTTAAGTGGTTTGTCGAGGAATTTAAGGACGATAATGTTGGCTTAATTTTGAAAACCAACATGGCTAAGAACTGTTTTATGGATCGTGAGCGTTTATTCGGACAGTTGCAGAATTATCTTAAGACATTGCCAGAGCATCAATGCAAGGTTTACCTTCTTCATGGTGACCTGTCAGATGCGGAAATGCATTCTTTATATAACCACCAGAAGGTTTCTGCGCTGCTGGCCCTCCCTCACGGTGAGGGTTTCGGATTGCCCATTTTTGAAGGCGCCTATAGTGGGTTGCCTGTGGTGGCTACCGGCTGGTCGGGGCAGCTTGACTTTTTGGTGACAGAGGAGCAAGAAGAAAGATTCTATAATGTGTCGTATGATATTCAGCCGATCCCCGAAGAGGTGGTGTGGGAAAACGTCATCATTAAAGAGTCGATGTGGGCATACCCAAGAGAACAATCGGCTAAAGAACAAATGCGCTCGTGCTATAACGATATTATTAATAATACAGAAGGTAGTCACGCCTTTAATAGCGAACAGTACGCTGCAGATCTTTGTGAGAGATTCTCTGAAGAAAAGATGTACGCCGCTTTTGTGAGTGCATTTTATGATGAGCCAGAACAGGTTGATTGGATGAAGTGGAATAATGAACAACAAGAAGCGCAGGATATTGATTAATGCGAAAAATAGTTTTTGTAGCTGATTTCTTTTTAGAGCAAGGAGTGCGCGGCGGCGCCGAGTACTGTAATGATGAATTGATAAATATGTTTCTTGAAGATGGCTACGAGGTAACTAAACAAAACTCACAGTCGCTAGCGCCGGATATGTTAGAATCCGACGCATTTTATATTGTGGCTAATTTTATGACACTGAGCACCGAAGCCAAATATGCTTTGTTGGCGATGGATTACCTCATATATGAACATGATCACAAATATGTAAATACGAATGATCCTTCTAAGTTCGTTGATATGCTAGCTCCGCAAAATAGTGTTATTAATAGGTATTTTTACCAAGCAGCCCGGGCCGTATTTTGCCAAAGTAAACTTCATGCGTATGCGTTAGAGAAAAATGTTTTAAATAGCAACATTGTTAACCTCGGTGGCAATATCTGGTCAGATAAGAAATTGGATTTTCTTTGTTCACTGATTGATACGCCAAAAACACGACAAAACGCAGTATTGTTTTCGACCAATAGAAACAAAGGAATGCCTCAGACTGTAGAGTACTGCAAGCAAAACAATATTCAGTTTGAATTTATACAGCCGTGTGAATATTCTACATTTGCCAAGGAACTTGCAAAAACAGAACGAATTATCATGTTTCCTCAATGGCTGGAATCGTTTAATCGGGTTATAATAGAGGGTCGGATTTTAGGATGTAAATTTACAACCAATAAACTGATCGGCGCTGCAAGTGAGCCGTGGTTCTCGAAATACAAAGGAAAGGAGCTAGCTGACTTTCTTAGAGGCAAGCGAGAAGAAATTTACAATACATTTGTCGCTGCTATCAACGGGGATGAACTGCCGTTCTGTAATCAAGTAGAAATCCCAAAAGTGTCTATTATAACTTCGCTATACGATGGCGATAAATATATTGAACACTTTTTAAAGGAAATTACACAGCAGACTGTATTTGATAAATGCGAATTAATAATTCTTGATGCCAATTCTCCTGGCAATGAGGGGTTGACAATTAAGAAATATTGTGATAAATTTAATAATATAATTTACAAACGTTTAGAAACAAGACTTAGCGTACAGGAGACTATGAATCTCGGCATCGGTATGGCCACCGGCGAATATTTGACTTTGTGGAATGTAGATGATACACGTCGATACGATGGAATTGAAGTACTAGCCAAAGCACTGACGGTTGACCCTAACGTGGATTTGGTATATGCCGACTCATTACAAACTAATGTTGAAAATGAGACCTTCGACAGCAATTCTTCTGGGGGCGCCGCTTACGAACATTCTCGATATGATTTCAGTAAAGAAAATATGATAAAATGCCTGCCCGGGCCGATGCCAATGTGGCGGAGAACTTTGAATGAGAAATATGGTAATTTTGATGAAATGTTAAAATTCGCCGGCGATTGGGAAATGTGGCTTCGTGTTGTCAACGCTGGTTCTCGTTTTAAAAAGATATATGACGTTATAGGGCTTTACTATTACAACCCTGCTGGCTTGTCGACATCTGAAGACAAGGAAATAGAGCGTTTTAATGAAGAAAGGGTTTTATTTCACAAATATAAGCACATGTTTGGCACGAATGCCGGCAAATTTGAAGGATATTTTAGATGAATGATAAAAAATATTTGATTATTGATTCGCGGCCTTATGGGCTGTTTTCAATTTTTTTACACACAATAGACAATATTAAATGGGCCGAAGATAATAACTATATTCCGGTTGTGCGATGGGGACCAGGACGGCGAGATCCCAATAGGGGTCGTGCCGGTGCTCAGTTGGCAACCGACTTTGGGCATCCGAGCCACGTTATTGATAGAACAAATTTCATTACAGATCAAACATTGCCGTCGCTTGGTCGAATGGAAGGTTCAAAACACTGTCGGTGTTTATATTATGATGAAAAGGGTTACAATGGTAGCACAAATCCATGGGAATACTATTTTGAACCTTTGAATGAGCACACTGTAGATGATGCTCTCAATGGTGAGAATGTTGTCAATGATATTTTCATGGTTGGGGATTTTGAACTTGGTTTAGAAAATAAGTTCTTAATTGCGAACCTTCACAGCTATGAGCCGTTAGCTTTGTGGGGCCTATTAGAGCAAGAGCCATCGCTGGAACATAAAGATACATACGAATATCGTCATCGGGCGGCTGTTGCGGATGTTATTCAAAGGCATGTTCGAATTAAGCCTAATATCTTGAATATAATTGATTCTTTTCAAGATAAGCACTTTTCTGATAATGTATTGGGAGTTCATGTTAGGGGAACTGATAAGAAATTGGAGTATCCCCACAAAGCGCTTCCGATTGAAGCTTATTTGGAAGCAATTCACAAATACACAGAAAACAATCCGGATTGCAAGATCTACGTGGCCTCTGACAACAACGAGGCGATTGGGAGAATCTTTAAAGAGTTTGGGCCACAGCGAGTTGTGGTGACAAATGCCGTTCGAATGAAGAACTACCTGTCCGCTGATCCAATTTGTTTGACCCCGGCGACGGGTCCGAAGCACGGAGAAGAGGTGTTGATTGAATGCTCTCTTCTATCCAGAACTAATCATCTGATTTGTACCGACTCTAACGTTGCTGCAGCGGCATTGTTTATTAATCCAAATATTACCACCACATACCTCAACCGAGCGTATGGGAGCTAAATTGCAAACATTAACCGATATTGGCAAGAGACTTAGAAGAGATATTCTTGAGGTTTCCTTTACAGCGCAAGCCGGCCATATTCCTAGCGCATTTTCTATTATAGAAATAATTTACTTGATGTATTCAGAAGTGTTGACTGAAGAAGATGTTTTTGTTTTAAGCAAGGGTCATGGATGCTTGGCTTTATACGCTGTGTTTGCTGAGATGGGTTATATAACACGAGAAGAATTTTTGAATTTTTCCAAATATAATAGCAAATTGGGTGGACATCCCCATCGGAATAAGTTAAAAGAAATATATGCTTCAACAGGCTCGTTGGGTCATGGCCTTCCTATTTGTGTAGGCAGCGCGTTGGCTAAAAAACTAAACAATTCCAAGAACAAAGTCTACTGTCTAGTAGGAGATGGCGAGTGTAATGAAGGAAGTACGTGGGAGGCAGTCATGCTGGCTGACCGCTTACAATTGGACAATCTTGTTTGTATAGTGGATAATAATAATTCTCAAACAAGATCGATGCCGACAACGGATGTGGCCGATAAATTTACCTCATTCGGCTGGAAGGTAGTAGAGGTAGGAGATGGCCACAGCTTGTCAGAACTTCGTTCGGCTTTTGAAGAAAAAACAAGTAAGCCGATTTGTATTGTTTGTAATACGATAAAAGGACGTGGTGTGGCTGAAATGGAAGAGAATATGTTTGCGTGGCATCATGGGCCGCCAAATGAAGAAAAATTTAAAACGTTTTGTGAGGAATTAAGTGCGTAAAGCTTTTGCTGAAACAATGGTTAATTTGGCCCGACGCGACGACAAGCTTGTTGTGCTGATCGGTGATATTAGTCACTATCTTCTTAAGGATTTTGAGCGTGAGTTTCCAGACCGATTTTACAATGCTGGTATCTGCGAGCAGGCTATTATTGGAATGGCCGCCGGATTGGCAATGGAAGGTTACCGCCCCGTTGTACACACAATAGCACCTTTTTGCGTGGAGAGGGCATATGAGCAAATTAAAGTTGATTTATGCTATCAAGAGCTTGACGTTACAATAGTTTCTGTTGGGGCATCCTTTGATTACGCACATTTAGGGTGTACTCACCATTGTTACGAAGATATTTCAATTCTGAGACCACTGCCTGGAATAGATCTATTTGTACCAGGAACATCGACAGAGTTTAGGCAATTAATCGGTGGTTCCTGGGCGAATGGTAGGCCAAAATATTTTAAGTTAAGTAAGACAGAACATGGAGAGAGCTTCAACGTAGAAGCTTATGAGTGTCGTATACTGAATCGTGGCAGAGATGGGGTACTAATAGTCAATGGGCCTATGTTGAGAGAAGTTCTGAGAATCCCTAAAGTAGAAAAGTATACTATCATTTATTGCCCGACTGTTGAGCCGATTAGCACATACTCACAGGAGTTGATAGCAGAGGCCTTAGAGGGCCACTCAGCAGCGGTTGTGGTCGAAGAAAATTCATCTTCCGGGGCTTTTGCTGATAAGATTTTTGATATCGCTTCTGCGAACAATATACGCTCTCTGATTAAGAAAGTGGGAATTCCCCGACAATTTTGTACAAATTATGGCTCTGCTGATGATCATCGCCGCGAAATAGGTTTAACGCGCGATAACATTGCGAATGTATTAAAAGAGGCACTTGATGTATAATTTATCTGTGGTAAAAGAGGACTGCCGCCGCGTAGTAAATAATATGGGGCTTGGATTGGCCCCACTTTACGGTAAATCTGTATTGATTACTGGCGCCAATGGCCTAATTGGCTCCTTTTTGGCTGATTTAATGTGTTATTTGAATGATGTGTGTAATTTTGGCATGGAAATATGTCTAACATCATATAGTTCGCACACCAAAGCCGAAAGAATTCAACACCTTATAGAGCGTGAGGATGTATTGTATTTTCCATGGGATTGTTCGGAGCCGGTGATCACTGGCAATCTCCCACCTAAAGTAGATTATGCCTTCTTTTGTTCTGGATATGGACAGCCGTCAAAGTTTTTAAAAAACAATGTCAAAACGGCCCTAATAAACACTGTTGGCGTAGAGAGCATTCTATCCTATATGGTAGACAACAACGGAGGCAGTTTCTTGTTTTTAAGCACCAGCGAAATTTATGGCGATCCGCCGGATAATATGGTGCCCACTCCGGAAAGTTATGGAGGCTTATATGATTTTCACAGTAATCGTGCTGCTTATAAGGAATCTAAAAAGCTAGGAGAAATTATTTGTAAGGAATATGGCCGTTCTCCGATTATGAAGACGCGCTCCGCCCGCGTGGCATTGACATATGGCCCGGGCGCCCTAAAGACTGATCAGCGAGTACTACAGGAATTTATCTTCAAAGCACACAATAATCGAGAAATTCAAATGTTAGATGAGGGCAAATCTATCAGAAATTACCTGTACATCACAGATTCAGCAGAAATTTTATTAAATATACTTTTACATGGGCAAGAAATGGTGTATAATGTAGGTGGAGATACGGAACCAATTACGATTTTTAATTTAGCGTCTACTATAGCAAATAAGTTTCAAGTACCGGTTAGAAAGGGCGCCACGCCCGATGCAGTGAATAAATCAGCGCCCCGGAATGTTGGTTTGGCAATGAATTTATACAGGCGAGAATTTATACAATACGGCGAAAACATTGTTAAGATGGAAACTGGTATTGCTAATACGATCAAATGGTTTAATTTTAAAGGAGAACAAGAAGGATGATTAAACGTTTAACAGCGGCAGATTTTGAAGAAGCTTTTGGAGAGCCGTTGAGTCAATTTGTGAAGGACAAGATCGCCGCATGCGATTTGTCGTACCACACGCTGGATACACATGAGCGCGACAATGTTATTATGTCTATTATGAACACGCTGTCTTCTAGTGAGGTCAAGAAGTCTGGCGCTCATAGAATTAATGACTGGATTTATGGCTGGGGTCAAAATCGCGATGAATTTGCGCAGACAAGTCATTTCCAGTCGCTTGTACCGAAGTATTTTGGTAAATTTCCTTATGTGCGCTGGCAGCAGGATTTTATTCGCCCGGTTAACCGCAGTTTTGAATATAATACGGTTAAAATTTTACAATATTGGATTTTTGAAAAGCATTTTGCCAACTTGAGTAATGTCCACGAATTTGGATGTGGAACTGGCCATAATTTGTTTCGCGTACAAGAAGTTAATGATACAGCCGCTGTTGCTGGTTTAGATTGGGCTTCTTCGTCACAAGATAATATTAAAAAGATTAATGAAGTCTATAATAAGAATTTTGGTTGTCACAATTTTGATTTCTTTAACGTAGATACGGAATATAACATGGGCGACAACAGCGGAGCCTACACATTCGCAGCTTTAGAACAAGTAGGCGGTTCGCACACGGAATTCTTAAATTACTTGGTGTCGCAAAAGCCGTCTGTTTGCGTACACATTGAGCCGATTGGAGAGATGTTAAATCCCGAGCACAATTTTGTAGATTATTTGAGTGTGCAGTACTTTAAAAAGCGCAATTATTTGGATGGATTTATGAGAACACTTCATGATATGCAGGCGCAAGGTACAATCGAGATCATACAACAGCAGCGAAGTTACGTGGGTAGCCTATTTGTCGACGGCTACTCGGTGGTTGCCTGGAGGCCTAAAAATGCCTGAGCATATTTATTCTAAGCAGCAGCCCGATTTGCTCCTCCTCAGTATAAACCGATTTGAGGACATCAATTCAGATAGGACCGATCTGTGTCCATCTGAACAATATTTACAGATTTCAACTAAGAAAATACCAGCAAAAAAGACGTTTAGTCCTCACCGCCATAATGAATTGGTGAGAACTACCGATATAACACAGGAAGCGTGGATTATCTTAAAAGGAAGAATTAAGGCAACATTTTGGGATATTGATGACACAATCATAGAAGAGACAGAGCTAACTGCTGGTGATTGCGCAGTGGTTTACTATGCTGGTCATGGATTTGAGGTTATAGAGGATGACACTATACTCTATGAAGTGAAGAGTGGGCCTTATTATGGAATGGAAAAAGACAAAACAATGATTCAAACTAAGGGAGTATAAATCGTATGTCTACAACTAAAAAGAGAGCTTTAATTACTGGTATTGGTGGCCAGGACGGTAGTTACCTGTCGGAACACTTACTGAATCTGGGCTATGAAGTCCATGGGGTTATTCGTCGCCACTCGGTGGCAGAAAACCAGGACAGTCGCATTAGCCACATCCACCATGATGTGCGCACATATTATGGAGATTTGCTGGATGTTCCTTCGTTGACGAGAATTGTACAAGCCGCTCAGCCGGATGAAATTTACAATCTCGCAGCTATGAGTCACGTGCGCATTAGTTTTGATGTGCCCTCATTTACTATTCAAACCAACGCTTTGGGCGTTTTGAATATGTTGGAGGTGTATCGCACCTTGGTCCCATGGGCCAAGTTCTATCAGGCAAGCTCGTCAGAGATGTTTGGTAACTCTGTTGATCCTGACGGAATTCAACGCCTGACCACTCCAATGAACCCTGTTAGCCCCTATGGGTGTGCCAAGGTGATGGGGTATAATCTTGTTAGGCATTATAGGCATGCTTATAAGCTTCACGCGTGTAACGGCATTCTTTTTAATCACGAATCCCCGCGCCGAGGCTCTAACTTTGTGACGAACAAGGTAGTCAAGGGCGCTGTTTCTATCAAGAAAGGTCTTCAAGACAAGTTGGAATTAGGAAACATGGACTCTTACCGCGACTGGGGACATTCAAAAGATTATGTCCGTGCGATGCACATGATCGTTAATCATGATGTCGCAGATGAATTTATCGTTGCTACAGGGGAAACTCACTCTGTCAGAGATCTGTGCGAGACAGTCTTCAGCAAGCTTGATATGGATTACAAGGACTATATCGTCCAGAATCCTAAATTTATGCGTCCGGAGGAGTTGAGATATCTTAAGGGTGATTCTTCCAAATCTAGAGAGACTTTGGGATGGGAGCCGGAGTATACGTTTGAGACAATGCTGGAGGAGATGATCGAAAAATGGCAACGGATTCTCTAAAAGAGTATAAGGTGGGCGACTTGGTAAAGTGGTACGAGCGCACCGCCGACGGCTTTATGGTAAAAGACGCCGGCCAAGGCATCATTTTAGAAAGAAGGGAATATACGTATACTTTAGGTACTCGCGGCGCCCCCTATATAACATACAGTATATTCCGTACCAAATACCAAGACACTATGATATTCGAAACAATTGAGATAGAAGAATTATTAAAGGAGAATTAAATGAAAGAAACTAATAATGATATGAAATTTTCTAACCAAGCTTTGGGGGCCATTATGATGGCGCTTCAAGAATCTTTAATGAATGAGTTAGATATTGTGCCCATTTTGCGTAATTTTGATTTAGTTATGACAAATGAAGGCTTAATGGTGAAAAATCCCCCCACTGTAAGGGTGGGCGATGGCGAACAAATTGCGGAACAAGATTTGCTCAACATGGTGAATAGATAACGCATGCCTCGCTATAGATATCAGTGTCTGGATTGCTTTTCTGAACTGGTGGTTCTCCACTTGTTCAACGAGCGTCCGGAGTTAGTATGCGATGGGTGTGGACAAAGAGGCACGTTACAACGTGGCCTTACAATTCCCCATATACCACGCAAGCCTACTGAAGCTGCCTCGGCAGTGGGTGAGTTGACTGAAGAATTCATTGAAGAGAATAAAGAAATTCTAGAACAACAAAAACAAGAGGCCCGAGATAAAGAATATGAGTAGATTAGAAACAATATTATCAGTTGTGACTACGTTATCGATATTATTCAATATTGGCGTATTTATTTATGCTCGTGCAGTGGTGACGAGGTTGCTTTTTGTTTCTGAAGAGCTAGGTGATCTTCAAACAATGATCGACGGATTCGCCAAACATCTTCAATCTGTATACGAGCTAGAGGCTTTTTATGGTGATGAAACATTGAAACATTTGTTGATGCATGCCGTATCATTTAATGAACAATTGGAGACATTTGAAGCAATCTACAGCCTCACAGAAGAAGAACCGACTACGGAAAAGGAAGCAATAGATGTCGAAGACCCAGATCAAGCCGAGGCGCCGCCGCCGGCGCAAGTCTAACCATTATTTTACGAAAGTTCATGAAGACGCCATTATACGCTACGCACAAACAAGCTGTATAAAAGAGAGAACTGAGCTTTATGTCAATTATATTCAGCCAGCTTTTAATGAGATGGTTGATAAAATTGTTTTTACCTATAAATTTACGAATTTGCCAAATATAGAATATTTGCGTGATGAGTGTAAGATTTGGTTAATGACAATTTTAGATAAGTATGATCCAAATAAAGGCTCGAAAGCCTTTTCTTATTTTTCGGTGATTACTAAAAATTGGTTTATTCATAAAGTCAAACAACAGCAGAAGCGCCGACAGCGTGAAGTGGAATATGACAATATTTCAAAAAGATTTGAAGAAGAATATTTGTCCACAGATGAATCTTACGTGTCCATTCGGGAGGAAGATGAATTCTGGAATTCTTTCTATACTGAACTTAAATCATGGGATACCTCTCAAATGAAAGAAAATGATTTAAAGGTTTATAAAGCAATTATCATTTTGTTTGAATCCAAGGATGACATAGAAATTTTTAACAAAAAAGCTATTTATTTATACTTGCGAGAGATTACTAATCTTAGCACCAAGCAAATAGTTAATTCTCTCAAGAAATTTCGAAAGAGATATTTCAATTTTAGACAGGACTGGGAAAACGGATTGTTATGAGTAAAAAAGAGTTTGATATTCTCATCGACGAAGCGCTTGACAACATTCGTTCAGATCGAAAAGTGGCGCGAGAGTTTTTGAATGAGATAGCGACTCAAATAGCAAAAGATTCTGATAACAATAAACACCTTAGCCCAGTGGCCGCCAAGCATATAGAAACAATGCAGCGCTCGAACGAACAATTGGTCAAACTGATTTCAATTCGCCAGAAAGCACACACTAAAGGTGCGGAACTCACAGAGCAAGATAAAGATAGTTTATTTGATTTGATACAGGGAGGGGTGACTAATGAGTGATATTCGCGGTCCTGTTCCCATTGGCGCTTTTACAACGCCCAATATGGCCTTTCAAGCCTTGGCAAAAATTTTTGGTAGAACAAACATTTTTGGCAAAAAGACGGTCTTTAAAGGACAAATTGTTGGCCCTTTAACGCCTCTTAATCCAACACAAGCAGTTGCTGCTGGTGCTGCCACTAATACTTCTGATTCGGTAGTCAAATATGTGGCCCCTGTTCGCTTGGTCGAACATAACATGCCCCATGTTTCCTATATACCAAACCCGTGTGATATTACGGTAGCGAATAATAAAGCACTGATTACACATTTGTTGAGTCTGCACACGAGGGTGACAATCCCTGTGGCTTCCGGTGCGGTTATTCCGCAAGAAAATGACATTATCGACGTAATTTTGCAGCCGGGCGATAACAATATGCCGTTCGATGTTCAATTTGGAAAGTACGGTAAACTCAGAGATCGCCCTAGACCTGGAACACAAACACCCACTGGTGCGCTTACATGTGCTGATTTTGAAGCCTTGTTTGATGCGTTGGGTACCGGTACTGTGGGGGGCGGTCCAAGCCAAAAAGCTGTTTATATTGGAGGCGGAAATAACATCCCGATTGTTAATGGAGGATTGGCTGATGCTGGCCTTATTTCCGCCACAACTCAAGGTTGTAGAAACCCGCGAATTTTAACAGATGTTGTTTCAGATTGGGACGCAATGGCTGCTGCTTTTGCTGCTCATTTTTCGGCTAAAGGATGGAAGCTGGGTGGCAGTGGTGATAGAACATATGAAACACAAGTTAAGCTCAGGGAGGAATGGTGTGCCAAAGGCGATTGTGGAAAAGCTTCGAAGCCTGGATATTCAAATCATGGATGGGGCCTTGCTGTTGATACCTTTTATTGTGACAGCAGTGGCGAAAAGAAATCCCTTTCCTTTAGCGGAGAAGCTTATAAATGGCTCTTTGATAATGCAGCCACATACAATTGGGAACATCCGTACTGGGCGCAAAAACCCAGCGTTAGTGAAAGGCTTGGTCGACCTTGTGTTGCCCCGCCTAATAAGAAATGCGGATCAAACATTGAGGTATGGCATTGGGAATCATCGCGCGCTAGTTCGCTTATTCGCAAAGGTACGGCTGCATACGAGGAAGCGGTGGCTGCCCACGCGGCCTCCTCTAGTCCAGAAGCGGCACCAATTGAAGCGGGAGACGGAGATGAATCGTCTTCTGCCACAGCCGAATCGACACCCGCAACAACCGAGGAGGGGGCCTAAAAAATGGAACCGCCCTGGGACTCTTTAACAATTCCGCGTACTGCGTTTGCATATCTTGCCAAGATGATTTCTGAATATGATGTCTACCAGGGAAAGGAAGAATTTGAAGTTGAAGTGTTGACACCTCCGGAACCGATTAATCCACAAGCCGCGCAAGCAGCCGGCGGATCGCCAGATGTGGCTTCTGCTGCTGGAAAGTATATTTTTTGTGGACGTATAACTAATAAAGGTGGTCCTTCGCCACATATTAATTTTGTGCCCGATCCGTGCGATTTATCAGTAGCACCCGATAAGGCCGGCGCCTCTCAATTAATGACACTGCAAACTCGCTATACTATTAATATCGAAGAAGATCAGACATTGGCCGCTGGTGATTACATTTACTCCCGCACCAACCCGGGAGATGAAGAGGAATTTTCTCCCTATGATTTACAATTTGCTCATCTAGATCGTGTCGCCGGCAAGTCTCGCAAGAGAGCCGCCCGGGCACTGTCTAATATTTGCCAGAGTCTCCAAGCTGCCTTTGAAGAGAGTGATGATGTCGCTGAGCTTGAAACGCCTCACCATCGCGGAACAGCCGAACATGAGAATGAGTGGCATTGGGAATCTGAGATGCCGATAGTTGATAATTGTGATGAATACACCGCTTTTAAGGCCGCTTTCGATCATCCGATCAAGTCTGATTTCTATCTACATCCCCTTATGAATGCGACGCAAGGAGACACACGCAACTATGGTGCGTGGACTACTGGTCAGCGTACTAATGATTATCATACTGGTCTGGATTTGGTAACAGCGAATACGCAAGGTGAGCCGCATTTGGCGGGAACCAGAATTTATGCTATATATGGCGGCAAAGTGGTAACAAAAAATGCGACTCCTCAAGTGCCCGATCCCGCGCGCGTCGCGGAAACTACTGCTACTGGCGATTTTAAGTGGGATTGGACCGGCGGTAATTATTTGACAATTGCCCAAGATGACGGAACTACGGCAATGTATTTACACATGGAGCAGCAGAGTCCATTAAATGTTGGCGATAGAGTAGAGCAGGGGGACGTCCTGGGCACCGTGGGTAATACTGGCTATTCCGTTGGGCCACACTTGCACTTACAAGTGGGGGGCAAAATCACACCCGGGCGCGAGTCAGAGGTGCCGGGCCAACTTATCTACATTAGTGGCGAGGAATCATGGGGCTGGATAGACAATCTAGAGGAACGGATAGTCCTCTCCCAGCCGCTGAATTCTTATGAAGAAGACGATTGGTCTAAGTGTCGTTCTGGCACTACAGCACCCCCAACATCATAGAGAGACACAATATGGCTAAAAAATCATTCAAAGATATTTATCAAAGCGCTTTAGCTAATGCTGATGTTACAGTAGAAAATCCCGCCGAGGAGATAACTGACGATCAGCTTGAGGCGCCAATGACGGCACAAGATTGGATCGATTCAGGCGCCGATGTAAGTAATGTGCCCCCGGGCACAGGCTTGATGAACACCCCGATCGCCCAGCCAGAGTTTAGTTATTCTAAGCCTGATGGCGCCACTGTATTACATAACCAGGGTGCTTACATTACTTATGGTCAGGTGCCTATTTTTGGACAGTCATCCGACTACGGAGCACAAGGTGTGCCGGCTGATACGATTGATTTGGTGGTAGGGCGCGCCGCAGGTAATCGCGGCGGTGAAGGCCCCGCATCCGGTGAAATCGTCGGGAATAACCCGGCAACTGATGCTGCGCGCATTTATATTACACGATTGGGTGATGCCGATAGAGATTTTGGTTTAGTCTCCAAAGATGAACAAGCACAATCAACGGCACAGTCTTATATCGGTGTAAAGGCGGATATTGTTAGAATGGTGGGTCGCGATGGAATCAAATTAGTTACCGGTCGCATGGATGGCTTACGCGCCGGCCCAAATGGTGAGCCGAATTCAAAGGGTGGAAAGAGCAAAAGAGCCGGCCCGATTGAGTTTGTTGTGGGCAATAATTATGATAAAGTACAGCCTATTGTTTTGGCACACAACACAGCAGAGGCTTTTGAGGAATTAAACAAGATTATCGGCCATATTTGGTCGGCAGTATTCAACTTGACTTTGGCGCAAACTGGCTTTACGTCTGTATCGTCGGTAACACCGCTTCCGTGGATTGCCGCTGCCGGTACTCCCACCATAAATATGCATATGAACTATGTACTTAATCCACTTTATCATGCGCGCACAAATCAACAATTGTGGTTGAATACATATGTGCGTGCCGGTTGTAAGAAGTATATTGGCAGCACAAATGTTCGTTCCAATTAATCAAGAGAGTTAGATATGGCGAAATCAAAATTCCTACCTTACCAGGATGCCGACGGCGATGGCTTGATCGATGTTTGCGATGATGTTGTCGAAATTGAAGATCCAAAAGAGTGTCCACCGTGTATTCCTAATCCGAATGCCTTGGTGCCAAATTGGCGTACGCGCAAATTATATGAACCGTTTTTTAATGAAAAGAACTGTAAATATCAAATTGCTATCACAGCGAAGAAGTACACCACTACAGGTGCCCCAGACGGTGCGACTGAAGAAGAGGCCGCTGCTGCCTTAGAAGAGATTTTTGTTGAATATGAAGATCGTGTTATTGAAGCCTTGTTGCAGGTTTATGACAAAGATGGCAGTGACGAGTCTATTAATACCATTAAGGCGGTCATTGAGCATACTGAATATTGGCTAGATATACGCCCGAAATCTAGGCTGCGCCTTTTATATTCGGTACCGGTTGATGACTTAGACGCACTTGATGCTGCAGCAGACGAAGAAGATGAAGAAGACGATCCTGCTGACATCACAGTAACGTATAGCGCCCAAGAGATGGCGTCAATGATGATGAAGGTCCGAAAAGGATTAAATCTATATAATAGATATTTGAAGGTATATCGGGCCATAGAGAATGGCAATATTCTCAAAATGGAAGATGACACTCCATTTTACCTTGAAAATTATGGGGATCCCGGATTGTGGGGTTCTTCAACAATGTCTCGTGTTCTGGAACAGTTGGACATGTTCCTCAACAAGCATGGATATAATATATCTAATATTGGCAACCCGTTCTTCAATAGTAGAGATAGAGTCACGGAAATCACATTTACTTATACACCAGAATATGAAATTAAAAAGCTAGTCTTTTATACTGAAACTTGTGGAGAGGTTCCAATTGTCTTTCTTAAAAAGTGTGACGAGCTAAGACAAGAATCTTCATGGAAAGATCCAACTGCCATGGCCTACTTCGTAAGCCTTCGAGAGATGGTCAATGATTTGACCGCTCGCGTACCCAAACCTTGGATCGATTTTATTAAGGAGTATACATATCCAGAAGTCTACGAAACGGATGCAGTGATTTATGATGAGACCGGTGGTAGTTGTGTTATGGAGGCGTTGTCTGCCGAAGGCAAGCAATTAGGGCAAGATATTTTAGATGAAGTGTTTAGCCTTGGTGACGCAATCGCGTATAAGTTTCACGAACAATTGTGTAAAGCTAGTTTGGGAGAAGAGGTAGACGAGAAAATTAAGTTAGGCGTGGTTTACGATCCGAACACAGAAGAAACAACAAGCTTGTATGGAATGGCGCAAATGCAGGCGTTCCAAGCGCTTGAAAAAGATGATCAGCCATTTGTGGCATTGTGCGCTCGAATTTTAGGTACGAGAACTGGCCTAAGTGGTGGCCAAGCCGTTAATATGCTTGATAAAATTTGGCTTGATGGTTTTCACGAAATCAAGTTATGTGGTTTATTTGATTTAATGCTGGACGCCATTAATTGTTTGTTTGGCGGCTTAAGCTTGGAAGAGGCACTTGCTAGCATGATTCAAAGTGCCCTTCAGGCAATGTCGATTAATAATTTTGGTGATTTATTTATTGGTTTGCCTCCCGATAAGCAAGCAGAATTGGACGCATTAGTAAAAGAAAAATTAGAAAGCGGAGATATCTTCAAGGAAGGATCTGTCAATCAACAATTGTCGGATACAATTGCTGGCGATCTAGAATGGCAAAAGCCTTGGGAAAATGACGAAATTCCGGAAGAAGAAAAAAATGCTAGTTCTTCGACAACCGGCATGACATCTGAGGAAATGCAGCAAACGTCCGAGGCTGACCGTCGAACTCTTGCGCAACAATTTGATATAGGCTCAGAGGAAAACCGCAATCAATTAAGTTCAGATATAGTTTTAGAGGCATATGTTTTGGCGCTGCTTGAAGTATATCAAGATAATTTACTAGAATTGGCAGATGAATTGAACAAGTTCCCTGGCGCACAGATTATTGCCGGCATTCTGGCTTTGGTAGACTGTCCGCGTCCTCCCATCTTAAATCCCAGTGTTTTGGATTTTATTAAAGATGTGGAACTTCCCTTCTGTCGAGATATTGATGATATCACTTGGCCTAAATTGGAGAATCCTTTTGGATGGATTCCCGACATTAAAGATATTCTAAAGTTCTTATTCCAGGCATTTTTATTTGCACTGCAGCAAATAATTATTAAGCTTATTATGACGCTGCTGGTTAAGCTTTGTGAGCTAATTGGTGATGCGATTTGTAAAGCTTTGGAAACAGTCGGGGATATCGCGGCTTCATTACCGGACTTGGCCTCCGGTCGCGAGAATTTGAGCGACATTGTTCGTGAGTCGCTGTGTGGCGAAGACGCTTCTGACGATCAGATCGACGACGCTATTGTCGACATGATGGGGACTTTGGGCCTTGGCGGCGCCGCATTTGCCGATCAAGAGCAGTTATTAAACTTTGCTAGCGATGTTTCGTCTTCAACCACTCGAAGAGAGTTGACTGAAGCATTTCTTGGGGAAATGTCCGAAGATTTTGCCACCGTTGTCGACAATCTGATTGAGTACGAATATCCAGATTATCGTTCGGCTATTCCCAAT
>MDTE01052663.1_pt1 | contig 18210 bp, 9 predicted proteins | sample 811231 | NCBI WGS metagenome assembly MDTE01 (sample SAMN05326651, study PRJNA326480) | marine metagenome | isolation source: seawater | place: Indian Ocean: Red Sea | collected 2010 | reverse complement strand
GGCCCCAATCACAAACCAGAACCTGGCCGAAACTGTCCACCTGGATATTGTGCGGCTTAATATCCAGGTGAATGATCTTTCGTGAATGTGCGTAGGCGATCGCATCGCAGACTTTCGCAAAAATTTCCAGTAGTTCCGTACGCGATGTCTGCGTCCCCGTAATCAAGCTATTCAGGTTCTTACCACCCAATAAGTCCATGGCAAAAAACGGGGCACCCTCGGCGTTGAATCCCATGTCGGTTACCGAAATAATGTTGGGATGGTGCAGTGCCGCGGTCAAACGGGCCTCCCGCAGAAAGGTCTCGGTCGAAGCAAGGTCCACATCTTTAATCATGGTAGCTATCGCCACCTTCTGTGCCGCCCGCCGATCATAAACCGCATGGATCTCCTTTACGCCTCCCCGTGCCACAAACTGCGGGTTGATGTAGCGTTCCGACACATCACGAAGTTCACCCTGGATCGGATAAGCACACTCCAGCTCATCCGGCTCAAGGACAGCCAGCGACATATCATAAAAGGAACGAAGATCGACTATGTTTTTACTTGTGCCCATTATCAGGTTATCGTTGGGTTATGCTCGTTTTGTTCATCGGACGAACACCTTGCTTCTCATGATTTCAAAGAATACAGGATTATCGCAATCGGGGGACAAAAACAACACTTTTACCACCCGCCTGACTCTGCTGCAACGTGCACAAACCAAGACGGACAGCCGGGCATGGAAGGAGCTATTGCAGGTCTACCAGCGTTATGTCTACGGCATTATCCAGTCCATGGGCATCCAAGGGCCGGACAGCGATGATGTCATGCAGCTAGTCAGCCTGCAGCTGTGGAAGTATCTGCCCCAGTACAAATACAACCCGGATGGGGCAAAGTTTCGTTCCTGGGTCGGACGTATAACCCACAACCAGGTCCTCAACTTCAAGCGCTCACGCAATACCTATCAGTCGAAGATCGATGCCTGCAAAGAGCAGGAAACCGAGACGACACCCGGCACCGCCATCGAGCCCGAAATTGAGAAGATCATCGAGGGCGAATGGGAAACCTTTATTACGGATACGGCATTTGAGAACATTTCTCAGCATTTCTCAAATAAGGCCCTGAACGCCTTCCAGCTGCAGATTCAGGGAAAGAGCGTGCAGGAGATCAGCGAGGAACTGGAAGTGAAGGCTGACTCCGTTTATAAATACTTGAGCCGAATCAAGGTCAAGCTGATCGAAGAGGTACAACGCTTGCGAGAAGACTACGAATTCTAAATTTGGCCCAATTCCGGTCTTTTTTGATCGTTATCCAAAAAAAATTTCCCTTCCCCCATCCAAAACATCCCAGTTGCTGTGCTTAGATGGGTAGATGAAAACGATATCTATCTTGCTGTTGACCATACCCGTCTCCCTGACTGTGTCCACGGGATGGGCCCAGACTGAGGATGATTTTCTAAAAGCTTATGCACCTGAAGCCGCGAAGAGACGAGCCCCGGAGAAACAAGTCAAAGGCTCCCAGGGCGTAAAGCCACTCAGTGAAGGCATACTCCCCGGCATCCAGGTTCCCTTCTCCCAAAAGCAGGAACGCCAGAACCCGCCCCCACCCGACCGTTTGATCGGCAAGGTGAAGTGGGGCCTGTCTGACGACAAAATCAAGGAGTGGAATCTCGAACCAAACGACTGTTCAAATATCTCACAAATGCTCGAGCAGAGTCCGTTAGGTCTCAAGTATGCCTGGCAAAGTGTAGACCTCGCCGAATTCGACTACAGTCCTGACACCCTTAAAGTCCTGTTTTTCTCCGGCGTTCGCACCCTGCGGCTCGATGATCAGACCCTTGTTCGGCTACGCAAGTACGTTCAGGACGGCGGCTCGATCTTTTTTGACTCCCTGGCCGGCTCGAAGCACTTCACAGACTCAGCCCGGGCTATCGGAAGCCGCATTTTTCCTGAACGCCAGTGGCGGCGTCTACCGCCTGACCATCCATTCTACCACATGGTCACTGATATAGAGAAAATCAAACTAGTGCGCCACGACGGGGACCAACCGGTACATGACGCCATCTATATCGGATCCCGTGCCGGCATCATTCTCTCCCCCTTCGGCATGGGGCCGGGCTGGTCGCGACGGGCCGAAAGGGAAGACTTCCTCCAAGGCATCGAGAGTGCCAGGTTCTACGATAACCAATCCGCCCAGGAACTCGGGGTCAATCTGGCGGCCTACATCGTGGGTTACGCCGAAGCCGGCGTGGTTGAAGGCCGCCCGGAGATCTACGGTTCGGTCGATGACCAAACGCCCTCCGACGAGTTTGTTTTCGCTCAAATCCGCCACGGAGACGCATGGAATGTTCACCCCGGGGCGGCCCGCAATATGCTTCTGAAGCTTGCTCGAAGCACCTCGCTACGCGTCAACCTTAAACGCCGAGCCATCACCTTGGGAAAAGACAACCTCAGCGACGTCCCCTTTCTTTACCTCACCGGGCTCGACAACTTTACCTTCAGCCAGGAACAACGGCAACAGCTCAAGCGCTTCATTGAGGACGGCGGTACCTTGCTCATCAACAATGGTCTCGGCCTCGCCAGCTTCCATCAATCCGTCGAGCGTGAATTTGCCGCCATATTCCCGGACCAGTCTTTCCAGACCCTGCCGGTCGAGCATCCCATCTTCCGGGCCTTGCCAAACCTTCCTGCACGCCAGGTTGAGTACAGTCCCGCCCTGCAGATGGCCAATATCGACCTCGGTGACAAGCCCACCCTTGAGGGGCTCACCGTGAATGGTGCCCTGCGGGTCATTTACAGTCCCTACGACATGGAGGGAGGATGGCACACGGTCGACTACCCGCTTTTCCGAGGCTACAGCAACCTCTCAGCCATGCACCTGGGGATGAACATTATCACCTACGTTTTGACCCAATAACCAAGGAGACACTTATGCTACCAACCACCCAAGCCAGCCAAGACGAAACCACTGAAGCCACCATGAACCCGGAAGCAGCGGTACAGGAACTGGCACAAGTCAAAACCCAGGTCATGAACGAGATCGGCAAAAGGATCATCGGTCAACAAGCCGTCATGGAGCAGATCCTCACCGCCTTCTTCGCCGGTGGGCACTGCCTCCTTGAAGGCGTTCCCGGACTGGCCAAGACCCTCATGATCTCCACCCTGTCCGAAACACTCTCCCTCGCCTTCAAGCGCGTACAGTTCACCCCCGATCTGATGCCGACCGATGTGACCGGCACAAACATCCTTGATGAAGACCCGGAGACCGGTCATCGCAGATTCACTTTCAACCAGGGGCCCGTCTTCACCAACGTGCTTCTGGCGGACGAAATTAACCGCACGCCTCCCAAGACCCAGGCCGCCCTTCTTGAAGCAATGGCTGAGGGCAAGGTTACCGCCTCCGGAAAGACCTACGACCTCCCCAAGCCCTTTCTGGTACTCGCCACCCAGAACCCACTGGAGCAGGAAGGCACCTACGTCCTTCCCGAGGCCCAAATGGATCGATTCATCTTCCTCGTACTGGTTGATTACCCCAGTCAGGAAGAAGAAGACCACATCCTCCGGGCCACCACCTCCAACGTGCACCATGAACTCGCGTCGATCTTAACCGCAACCGACATTCTCCGCTACCAGCGATTGGTCCGCGATGTTCCCGTCAGCGACCACGTCATCTCCTACGCCTCACGCCTGACTAGGGCAACCCGACCAAAATCCGACGCCGCACCCGAGTTCATCAAGAACTGGCTACGCGTGGGCTGCGGCCCGCGTGCGGGTCAGTCGATCCTCCTCGCGGCCAAGGCTCATGCCGTTCTCAACGGCCGCTTCAATGTCAGTATCGACGACGTCCGCAGGAACGCCCACCCCGTCATGCGCCATCGCATCGCCCTGAACTTTGCCGCGGTCAGCGAGGGCATGGATGCCGATGCGGTCATTTCACGCCTCATCGAGGAGCTTCCAGAGACCGCGGGCTAAGCACCAAGGGAACGAACAGCATGTCAACCGCAACCAGTTTCAAGTATTTGCCGGCGCAGATGGTCGAACTGCTGCGGGGCATGGAAATGTCTGTCCGTGGTTCCATGGACAAAGGCCTGTCCGGCAACCACCTCTCGAAGGCCTTGGGCTCATCGGTTGAATTTGCGGAATACCGTGACTACCAACCTGGGGACCCGGTCCATCGTATCGACTGGTCGGTCTACGCCCGGACCGATCGTCATGTCATCCGCCAGTTCCTTGAGGAGGTCCATGTACAGGCCTACGTCTGTCTTGATATTTCCGAGTCCATGAACTTCAAACACACCGGAAAGATGACCAAGCTGGAGTACGCCCAATATCTCGCTGCCGGTTTTATGTACTGTATGGTACAGCAAGGGGATTCCGCCGGCCTCGTTACGTTCGACGACGATATCGTCGACTTCCATCCGGCGGTAAACAGCTTTTCCGCACTGGCCCCGCAACTCAAGGCACTGGAAACGGTGGATGTCCAGGCGAAACGCGGCGATATCGAAAACACCATGCACCAACTTTGTGAGCGGATCCCCCACAAGGCCTTGATCGTCGTCATCTCGGATCTGCTGCAAGAACCCGATCGCGTGCTCAAGGGACTACAGCATCTCAGTCATGACGGCAAGAAGTTGACCGTTTTCCACACCCTTGATGAGCATGAGATCACCCTACCCAAGGAAGGCGTGGCGGAACTCTCCGAACTGGAAACCGGCGAAGAGATGCTCATCGACTTCCGGGCTGTTCACGACGCCTATATGACCCAGGTGACGCACTACCTCAACACACTCCGCGGCGGCTGCGTCAACCTTCGAGCCAACTACCTTCTGGTCGATACGAAAACCGAAGTCCGCGATACACTCTTCCAAAGGAGCTGCATGCTATGATGGGCCTATTCCTGTTGATGCTGCCCCTGGCGTCGTTGCCAGTGCTCTTCCACTACTTCATGCGTACGCAGGCGGAGAAGCATGTGGTTACGACCTTCATGTTTTTCAACGCACTCGATCCCCGGATGAAATCGCGCAAGAAGCTCAAGGAACGGCTCCTCCTTGCAATGCGAGTACTCTTCATGCTCCTGGTAATTCTGGCCCTCGCCCGTATTCCCTTCGGGCAGATCCCCTTGCTTTCAGGCACCCAGACTACCGTCATCATTCTGGACAATTCCGCCTCCATGGCCATGGACGGTGTGGGCGGCGAGAGCAGGTTGGATGACGCCCGCCAGCGAATCGGCAAATTGCTCGCGGCCATGGACGACAATGCCAAAGTCGCCATCCTCCTCACCTGCCAGGATCCTGCCTTCCATCAACTAGCCTCCCTGACCAGTGACCACCGTAAACTCAAAGAACACCTCTCGTCGATCGTCGGCACCCATGCCCCTTCCGGCGTAGAAAAAGCCATCGCCCGGGCCGAGCGGCTTCTGGCCGAAGCAGGCAGTGGGGGGAGCATCCATATCTTCAGCGACCTGCAAGAAAGTGACTGGGGGAATCCCGCCCTCGGAAGCGACAAAGACAAGCTGCATGTCGTAGTTCACCGCCTGCCAGCTGCCGACAACCCCGCAGGCAACGTCAGTATCGGAGCCATCAAAACACCAGCGGGGAAGATTTTGCGAGGCCACCGCTACCCGCTCCAACTCCAACTGCACAATCACGATGACCGCGAAGCCGAAGTCCGGCTCACCTTCGCCCATGACGATGGCAGTGCCGACGAACAGAAGGTTCGAATTCCCCCTCATCGCCCCGTGACGGTGAGCAGCGAAATCCAACCACAATCCGCCGGAAACCACTGGCTGCAAGTCCGCCTCAGCGGCGACGGTTTCTCCGGCGACAATCAGGCGGGAGTCGCGTATAACTGCGTCGCCAATGCGACCGTCCTGCTGCAAGGCACACCCGCCGACTACGGAGTCTTCACCTTTGCCATCTCACCTATGGGTGACGGCCGGTTGAGTTCGCTTACCCCACGGTTCGTGCCCCTCGAAGAGATGGAGCAGCACAGCATGGAACGCCCCGTCCTCGTGGTCATTCTCGCGGATCGTCTCGCCACCACGGACGCCGACTTTTCCTGGCTCGACCGATATGTCGCCGCCGGGGGACACGCACTGATCCTCCCATCCCTCGATGACGAGAAAGCACCATCGGGTACGACGCCCCCTTTTGTCAATGTAAGGTATGAAGGCCTCGCAAACGAGGAACGCCAGGAACGCATTCTCGATCGCCAACATCTTCTCTGGGACAAACTGAAGGCGGACTCCGGCCAGATCGAGCTGGAAGACGTCCACAGCAGGAAACACCTGGCCACTCACTTTCCGGACGAATACACAGCCCTCTTTGGTGAAAATAGAGACCAGATATCCCTCGCGGCAAAGGAACACGGCAAAGGGCGCATCTTCGTGAGCAGCGTGGCCTTCGATCCTGACTGGGGAAGTCTGCCATTGTGGCGAGGCTTTCTTCCAATGATTCAGGTGCTGGCGATGGAATCCCCGTTGTTGGAACGCAGCGAAACCTTCAGCCTTCAGGCTGGTGAACGATTTACCCTTCCCGCACTCGCTGGAGAGAGCGTCGTACTGAGCACTTTGCAAGGCGATCAGCCGCTCTCCTACCGCGGCAAGTTAAGCGGCATGCCTCCGATCAGTTACGCCGGTATCTACCAACTGGCCACCCGCGACAGAACCCGGGTCATCGCAGTCACGCCGGCGGTCAGCGAAACGCAGAACAGCTTCGTCAGCAAAGACCAGATCCCCGCTCTCGCCAATGTGCCTCATCGTATTCTTGAATTGAAAGACAGTGAGGCATTGCGAGGCGAATTAAAATCCTCGCAAAGTGATCAGGATCTCTACCTGGTCTTCCTGATGCTCGCGGTCCTGGCCTTTCTTATCGAAGGCTGGCTCGCCTTTCCCCAGAAGGCCCGTTTCCGAGACCCCGGCGGAAAACATGTCTCCAGGCAGAAAAACGGGAGCCTACCCCGAACCAGTCCCAGAAAGGCAGAGAAAGTCGCATGAGATTTCTGTTGATCACTACATGGCTCCTCACAGGAACCTCGGCCATGGCCTCCAGCTACATCAGCTGGAACCCACGTCTCGGTTCCATTGGCAGTGCCCTCGTCATCTGGATCCTGGCTGTTTTTCTCGTGTTACTTTACCGTCGCAGCAACACGATACGGACTCCTCGACAAAGCCTCCTCCTTCTCGCCCCGAAGATCGTTATGGTTCTTCTTCTGGTACTCGCACTCTTCGATCCCAAATGGACCACGGTGGAACAGGGAGCCGAAGGCCATAAGGTTCTTGCCCTGCTCGACAACTCCAGCTCCATGGATGTCACCGACGACGGAAGTTCCAGTCGCGAGGCCCGGGCTGAGAAGATTCTGACCCGCATCGGAAAAAATCTAGGCAAGGATATCGACATTGAACGCGTCCGCTTTCACCAGAACTTGAGCACCGCCAAGACAAACGACGACAAAGAGTCCCTCCGAAACACCGATCTCGGGGCTTCACTCATCGCCGCCCGACGCTCGCGGGACCTTCAGGACTATGTGGCCATGCTCACCCTCACTGACGGGGGTGACGAAACGATTCAACTGCGACAGGGCAGCGAACTTCCCCTCTTCACCGTCGGCGTCGGCAGCGACCCAACCGACTGGGACGACCTCGCCATCCATGATATCGATGTGCCGATAACGGCCGAGAAGGCAGCACGTTTCACGGTCTCGATTGACCTCAAATCCTACCGCAAGAGTCCCGCCTTCACCCAAAAACTCGAGGCGGTAAACGTAACACTGCAGGAAAAAGAAGACAGTGGTTGGCGAGACCTGGATACCGAAACCGTTTCCGTCAGCAAGGGTCGACAACGCATGGAGTTCAGCGTAGACGGCAGGGAAGAACTTGGCACACGCCAGTTTCGCGTCGTTACGGATCAGCTGGAAGGAGAATTGTCGCTACTCAACAACACGCGGACCTTTGAGGTTGAAGTGCGGGATGCGGCACTCCGCGTCCTAATCTATGGTCGCTCGATCGGCTGGGACTTCACCGGTCTAAAAGCGGAGCTCTCTTCCGACCCTGGAATTTCCCTGACCTCCATCTTTGCTGTCAGTGGGGATTCCGTGATCGACGAACGCAGTCGGCAGGACAGTCTGCGCCTGAGCCGTCTGCCCGGTGACGCCGCGATCCTCAAGTCCTTCCAAGTGATCATTCTCGGCTCCTTTCAGGCACGCCACCTCAACGAGCACCAGATTGGTGCACTGAAAACCTACGTGGAAAACGGCGGGGCCCTGGTCTTCATGGGAGGCAGCGAATCCTTTGGACGGGGAGGCTGGCACGAGACCGACCTTGCCCCACTCTTCCCCTGGTATCTTGGTGACGATGAGCCCCCGCTCCGCGTAAAGCGCTATTTGGCTGCCGTTCCCCTCACAAGCCGGGAGCTCGGCATCATCGCAGAGACCGCCAAGGTCCTCGATGGTGCGACACAAGTAAGCCTGGACGCCCTTAACCTTCCGGGCCGTCTACGCCCCGCCGCCCTCCCCATCCTCGAAGCCTCAAGCGACAACGCCACGGTAGCGGCCATCGCCCAAATGCGGTACGGCTCAGGCAAAGTTATGGCGATTGCCAGTAATGCCTTGTGGAAGTGGAGGCGCTCCTCGCAACCCGCACTCAAGGATGCCTATCGTGCCTTCTGGCGATCCAGCTTGCGCAGTCTTGCCGGACTCACGGAAGGTGGACAGTTCATCCAGCTCAAGTGGGACCAGCCCTTCTATCGTCCGGGCGAGACCGCCCAGCCCACGATCAGCATAGCCGGCCGCCACACTCCCGGTGCAGTCTCGCTGCGTGGTCAGCTCAGCATCGACAACACGAGAACCGAGATCCCCTTCTCACCCGGTCTCTCCTTCGACAACGATTTCCGGGCTCAAATCCCCTTCCTCCAACGCGGCGATTATACCCTGGCACTCGAAGCCTATGACGGCGACAAACTGCTGGAGACCTACACCAAAGTGCTGCACGTGGCGCCCCGACTTAACGAAGGTGCCCGACTGGAAGTCGACCACGCCTTCCTCAACGATCTCGCCGCCAGTACAGGCGGAGCCCACTTTCGAGAGAACCAGATAAGCGAGATAGCCGCGGCTCTTAAAGAGACCTTAGTCACCCGTTCGCAGGTCGTCGCCATACCGCTCGTCCAGAAAGGGTTCGTGTTCTTCGGGCTGTTCCTCCTCGTCATTGTCGCCGAACTTTTTCTTCGAAAGCAAAGGCATCTGGTCTAATGAAAAAATCACTCACCATAATGCTCAGCCTCCTGGTTCTGCTGCCCGCCACAACAACCACGGCCCAGTTCTTCAGCAAAAAGAAGGGGAATCGTAAACACCAGGCCCTGGTCACCTATACCGATGGCAAGACGGCCGAAGGAGCCCTCTGGCTGGGTGTTGGCGAGGAACTACGCTTCTCCACATCATCGGAAGACTATACCTACGGAGAAATCCGGCGCCTCAAACTCCATGAACTCAAGTCCTTTGCCTGGGTTGCACGTAGCGAGACCCTCGAACAACGCTGGCGCTGGAAAGAGGTCGTTCTCCCCAACGGCCGCAAGGACAAGCAACAGGAATTTTTTGGCGAACCCTATCCCTTGCGGGACCTTGGCTTCTCCTACACCGCCATCGATAACCAACAGCATCAAGGTTCCCTAGATACCCTCGTCTTCTATTTCCGTCCTGATGCCACCCCGGAGAAAACCGAGAAACATGTCATCTACCGTGGCAAGAACCGCCGGGATCCAGGCACAAGCTGGGAGGCCTTCGTGCAAGTGCAATCAGTGCACCTCCTCGACCAGCAGGACAAGAACCTGCCCCCTTACAAAACCCTGCACTTTCATAACATGCAGTTGACCAAGGACGACGCTGTCACCTTCATGAGCTACACCCACCTCAACCAGCGACAGGCGGAATGGGATGAAGAGAAAGGTACTTTTGTCGTACGCAACTTGCTAAATGAAGACGCCTACATATGCGTCCGGCACAAGGAAGCCTACTACATCGGCTGGCAGAATCAGGTCCAGAAGCCCGTCGCTGAGCTCGCCCAAAAGGGACTCGATGACTTCTACGATTTCTATTTCGACAAACGCTATCTCGGCGGCCGCCAAAACCCCAACGAACGCGAGGTCGACGTATTCGCTCTCTACCAACGCCTTCCTCTGCCCGGAAAGTTCGGTGTCAAAGCCAATGTCAACCGCTACTGGAAGCTGGTCGTCGTACGCATGCACTACGGCCTGAAAGAGCAACAGGTGAACTTCATGAAGCTGGGGAGTTTCGAGCGGATTCGATGGGTCGAACAGGACAAGCCGGCCAACCTCATTTCCTCCCTGCCCAAGGTCTACCTCAGCGAGGATCTCTGGCATGTTGAGGAGCAGCCCGACAGCATGACCTTCGGCGTTAAAGGAGCCAACCCCACCCACCAAATTCACCCCCGTACGATTTTGCAGAAGAAGTACAGTACCGACCCCGATTCACCCACCGAACAAGGAAGAAAACCATGACGGACTCCCGAGCACTTGGCGACCTTTTCAGCCGCGCCCGCCGCCAGATGTTAACCGCGAAACTGACGATCGGTGCCCTGAGCTGCGTCGCACTGGCAACCCTCGCCCTGTTTCTTTTCCTCGCACTGGATTTCATTTTCCCACTCCCCCCTTCCCTACGCCTCGCCGCCCTGCTCCTCGGCCTTGCCGGACTGGTCGCACTGGCCTTCAAAACCATCCTCCTGCCGCTGCAAAACCAGCCAACCGCCAAAGAAGTCGCCGTGCTTCTGGAAAAGCGATATGAGATTCCCAACAACGAACTCATCAACGCCTGGAGCTTTCAGGATGGTCGGCCGCTCACCGGAACTCAAGCCACTTTCGTGGAGCTCATCATCTCCAAAGGTCAGCGTAGTAGCGGCCTGGTTTCCTTCAAGGATCTCTGGAACAAGTCCCTGCTTGGCAAATGTGGTGTCGGTGCAGCACTCGCCTGTGCGATGCTTGCCACCTATGCCGTCCTCTTCTCCGGCCCAGGCGTCAACAGCACAAAACGCCTGTTCATGCCCCTCGCCGATATCGCTCCCTACAGCCCCTTTTCGTTGAGTGTCACCCCGAATACCACCCAGACGCTAACCGAAGACGAAAACCTCGAAGTCCGCGTCACGGTTCAGGCGGAAGGCGATCACGAACTCGACAGCTATCCGGTGATTGTATGGCAGGAAGACAGTCGCTTCATCTCCACCGAGCTCCGTGACCCCGAAACCATGCTCCCGATGGAGGAGGAAGAAGGCGTTTATCGCTACACCTTTCCCGCACTGAAACGTCCCCTGGCCTTCCGCGTCTTCGCGGGCGGCAGTTACAGTGAATCCGTCGCCATCCACCTCATTGGACTTCCGCGCCTCATTCATAGCGAATCTAAATTCCACATCCAGCCGCCTTCCTATACCGGCATCTCCCAACAGGAAAGTGCTGGGCCACCAGCAGACATGCGCGGCCTGCCCAACTCGACGGTGAAGATCGATGTCAGTGTTGACCGCCCCATCGTCTCCCTGCACATGAAGACCAGCGTGGACGAAGAGACGCTCCGTTTTCAGGCCAACGAGGGGAACCAAAGCTGGAGTGCATCCTACGACCTCCAACAGGACGGCGTCTACAAACTGTTCGCCTCTCTCGATGGGCTGGAGAAACCCGTCCTTCTTGGCGAAGGCCAACTGGCCGTCGCTCCAGACCGTGCACCCGTCGCCCGGTTCGGGCATAAGGGCAAACTGCTCCGGGCACAGGTGGGCAAAGCCTTGCCCCTGCACATTCGCGTCAGTGACGACTTTGGCGTCAAGGCGGTCAAGGTCTACATGAAATCACTGGGAGTCAGTAGCAAGGGTGAACTCGTGGACGCCTGGACAGCACAAGCAGCACCGGGGTTCAAGAATGACAAGGCCTACCATCACGACCTGAAGATCGACGCCTCGCGTTTCCCGGTAGGCCAGAATCTGGAACTGAGCATTCACGCCTGGGACTTTGCTATCGATCGCGAAGCCGCGATCTCCGCTCCCCTTTTGGTCAAGATCGAGGCCGCAGAGGAACTTAACACGGCGATCAATGAAGGCTGGGTCAAGGTCTTCCGCAGTATGATTGCCGCGACCACCCGCAACACAAAACACCTACGCGATATGGAAACCAACGCCCAGGATTTTGCCGGTCACCAGAAAGCACTCTTCCCCGGATACCTGAAGACTGCGATGCATGAAGCCACACAGATCGACCAGCAATTCGGCCACTGCAGCCGCGGATTGAAACAAATCCTGGAGAACCATGATATTCAAACGGACTGGGATCGACTGACGGAACTTCACACGCCCCTACTGCCGACCCTCTCTGATATGACCCTGGCGAATGTGGAAATCCGGGCTAGCGAATCACGTAAGCAGCACGAGGCCTTTCTCGATGGGCTGATTGACCTGCAGAGCAAACTCAATCAGCAAGTGATCGAACAGGAAGACGAGAGCATGGCCGAGGCCGGCGGTGACGCCTTCAACGAAGATGCACTCTTCGAAGCACTGGTCGGCAGCGATGACGAGGAGGATGTCGAGGATACGGGTGCCAACAACCGGCGGGCCCTGGCCGAGCTGCAAGAAGACATCATCGTCGCCGAAGAGGAGCTGGCCTCGATCAAGGAAAACCACAAGACCCTTAATGCAAAAGTGAGTTCCCGGGACCTCAGCCAGGAGCAGGAAGAGCGGGAACGCAGCCGGCTCAAGAAAGCCAGCGAAGATCTCGCCCTCTTTACCGACCGCATCGCCAACGACTTTATCGACAACTGGAGAGCCGATCCGGGCCAGCTACAACCGAAAGATGTTCTGGCCCGCTTCAAGGAGGCTCTCCCCCCGGATCCGGAGGCACTACCTCCCCCTCCTCCCGGCACTGCCGACAGCCGAAACACTGGCCCCAACGAAAAGGAAGTTATGGATCTGGAGAAACTGGAGCGGAAACTGGAAGCCTTGAGGGCCATGGGCGGGCTCGGCCCACAGAAGCTCGACCTTGACAAAATCAATTTCACTGCCTCGGTGGAGGATCCCTTCGCGGACCAACGTCCCAAAGGTGGCTCCACGCCTGGCTCCACAGAGAACGCCGACAACAAGCAGGAAAATGTGCCGATAAACGAAATGGCACAGGAACTGGAAGATCTCATAGGGAAATTGGACGACGACAAGGAAGCCGTAAAGCCTCCCCTCGCCGGTGATACCATCATGAACCGCCTGCATTCCTCCGAGGGTGCACCGCAGGCACCCATCGGAGCCGGGGCCAGCACCATGGACAATGGTCTCACTGGCAACAAGAAGCCGGACTCGTCTGAGGCCGCCGGGCTAGCTAGCAAGGGCCGGAGCGGATCCGGAGCCGACGGCAAGACCACCGCACGGAAGCTCGGGAAGATCGAGGACAATGACTATGCCCTTGAGCAGAACCGCATCTCGGCCGGTGCACGCGAAGACGGCCCGCCGGTGATTGACGAAGACAACGAGGCTCAAACCGGTGCCACCGGCCTCGGAAACCGCACCGACGGTACTGCCAAATGGGGTCTGGCCGGTGGGCGTGATCCGGACGCCCTGAAGCATGCGAAGATGGAAATGGGGAGTGAAGCAGAAGGCTTGAAACTGGGGTTCCAGAATATGCAAGTCGCACTGGACATGTACAACATCGACACCAGCGACCTGGAAAAATCGATGGCAGATTGGGAACGTGCGATTCAAGGTGGCCAGAGCGTCGACGAAATCAAGGCCTACAAAAGTGCCGTCATCGACCAGATGCGTGCGACCAAGTTACGAATCCAACGTAAGGGAACCGTCAGTTCACGGAATTCCCAACGCTACAAAGAGGCCCTGGAACAGTTCGATACCCGAGCCGAGGCCAGCTACGGCGAAGGTTACGATGCGATGATCAAGCAATTTTACAAGACCCTGGCCAATGAACATTAGAAACACCATCGCCCTTCTTCTACTTAGTTCAGCAACGGCCGCCCTCGGCAACGAGGCACCTTGGCGACAAGCGGATGCCGACCTGCGTCTGACCCTCAGGAAAGGTGCTTTTTCTCCTCGCGAAACAATACGGGGTGACTTGAACCGCGGCGTGCCGTCCGAGTACAACCAGTATACCTCCTATGGAGACTTCGTCGCACCGATCGGCAATCCGAGCAAACCACGGGCCGGTTGGTTCACACTGCCCATGCACGCTCTTACCGGCCAGAATTATACGGCTACTGTTTTCACCACAGACGGCCGGGAAATTCCCTCGCACCTCTATCCAGGCCGGGAGGGTGAACCGGATCAACTGGCGTTCAACCATACCGGCGAGCAGGTGGAACTCTATCTCAAGAAAGGTCATTCACAGCCCCGGGCCTTCCACCCCGCCTCCGGTGTGGTCTGCGAGATCCGCTCCTTGGCGGTGGATCGTTACCTTGGCAAAATCAAAACCTTGGACGACTTCGAAAAAGTGTGGCAAAGCATTGATGCCAAGCCCCTGGAGACCGTTCCCGTGGCCAATGGCTCGCAATACTTTTTCTACCGAAACGTCATCTCCGGCCTCAACCTGAGACGGGTCACTGGCAGTATAGTGGTCGACGAGGACGGAGAGTACTATTTCTCCACCATCCTCGGCTCGGGCCGAGGCTGGTTGAAGATCGACGGCAAACACCTGTCCACGTTCGACAAAGCCAAGGGCGATGACCAATTCAACACCAAGCCGTTCTTGATCCATGAGGATGGACGAACCATGAGCGTCGAAAACTATCGCCCGGAGCGTGGTGGAAAAGTCCGGTTGAGCAAGGGGCATCACAGCTTCGACTTTTTGCAGGTGTTCGAAGAAGACGCGGAAGCTTATGATGCGTTTAACCGGCGCCATCCCCTGACCCACCCCGAGGGGAAGGTCACCGATATGTTGATCACCTGGCTTCCGGCCGGTGAAGAACATGCCCTGAAGGACCGACGTGGGCGAATGGACTATGCGATTCCGTTTCACCGCTATACCTGCTTTCAAGGCTACGACCTGAGGCAGCTGGAAGCGAAGAAAGACCCGAAGGCGAACACCTCTTTCTCCGTCCAGCTCGTAGGCAGCCTGGGACTCTTCGATAAACATTTCCAACGTCACGACATCCCGCTCTACGGCTTCATGGCCACTCCTTCGGCCGGCGAGAAGGTTCGCTATCGCTGGCGCTTTTCCGACGGCGTCACCCTTATGGGAAAAGATGTTCACCGCCTCTTTCCCCGACTCGGCAAGACCGCTGTCACCCTGGATATTATAAGTGGTGATCGCGTCATCAGCAGTCTTCGCCGTGACTTGCACATTCGTGCCGACTACGGAAACCTCAGCATCTGGCCCACGGTTTTTGACGCCGTCTATGAGGCCGAAGTGGCACGCGACCCTTACGACAGCATGGATGCCGAAAGCCTTATTGCCCTGTTTCGTTTCGCCAAACTGGCCAAACGCGATAACTGGTTAGCCAGTATCAGCCCCAAGATCCTCGCCCGCCGATCGGAATTTCTGAAAGACCACATCGCCTTCATCCCTGAACTCACCCGGGAACTGATGGCTCCCTCGACCAAACGCTACGACGACGCCCGCGACCTCGCCAACGACGCCCTTCAACTACCGCAACTCGACAGTGCGATCCGCAGCTCGCTCCTCGCTCTGGAAGCTGACATACTCGTTTCCGTCTACGGCGATGCGGAGGAGGCAAAACCGATTCTCAGCACTATGCCCGTCCAGAACCTGGCCGGCCGCTGGCAAGCCTTGTCCGTTCGTGCCCATCGATCCGATACCGAAGCGCCGGAGCGGTTTGATCACCCCTTTGACTATCTCCTCGATGTCAAAAACAAGCACCAGATCCCACAGGGCGAGATCAAGCAGCTCAACCTCACCGCAACCCAGAGATCTATATTCTTGAGCCGGGTTCCCCATGACTACGCCGCACCGCACAACCTCGCAACCGGCAAACCAGTGACAGGCAGTTTGCCATCCAACCTAGAGAGACAAGCCGAATTCGCCCCCGCAAATGCTGTGGACGGCCGTTTTCGCAACCTCTATAAGGGACATCACACGAAAGAAGCCCTTGGATGGTTCAGCGTAGACCTGCAGGAGCCCCAGCATATCCGGGCCATGCGCCTCACAACCCTTGACGCCAAACACATGTCAAAGTTTACCGTCGAGGGATCAACCGACGGCAAGGACTGGACGCTCCTTGCGGAAAAGAAGAACGCCGAAGACGGAGGGCTTCCCAGTAATCGAAGTGTCTGGGAAGCCACGGTTGATGCACCCGACATCCGCCACGTCAGGATTCGTGCCGGTAAAGACACACGAATCTTTGGATTTCGTGAATTGGAAATCTATGATCGCCCTCCCCCGTACTTCCCCGGCCACCCAGTCTCCCTGCCGGGCTCACTAGATCAAGAGGGTATAGACGGGCACTCCGCCGGCTTCTACTTTAGCAAGAGGGTCACACTGCATCCAGAACTCCAGAACCAGGATTTGCTTCTGCACCTCGGCGACGCAGATCCCTTTGCTTATGTCTACGTGAATGGTACGCCGGTCGGAGGCGGCGGCCGTTTCCTTACCGATACCGCAACCGAAATCAGTGATGTCCGGGTCAAAATTCCTGCGAGCCTCCTGAAAGCGGAGGATAATGAAATTGTCCTGTCCATCTCACGACCTCCGCATAAGCTTCATCGCTGGAACCCCCGTATCGACACTGAGTTTCTTGGACTGAGTCTGGCGGAACTCGACCTACCGACGGTGACTGTCGCCCGCCTGCTCGATTCGCAGGTGGAGAGTGCCCTGATTGAAGGCGACCTCGCCGCCGCCCAACGCCAGTACCCGGCAACCAAACCACCCCGGGACGCCGATCGCGAGGTGCTTCTCGCCTTCAAACGCCAATTGTCCAACAAGAGCCTACGCATGAAGGCACTGTACAAAGAGTGTGCACGCTTGATCAAAGGGTCACGGAATCTGGAAGCCCTCAACCATGGCCGCCGAGGTGAGCACATCATCACGCCCGAGGATTACCTTGCCCACGTCGATGATGCACTGGAAGAAATCGCGTTCATCGACGTCCGCCAGACCCTGCTCCCCCAATATTGCCTAATTAAAATTGATCTCCTGATGGCTCGCCAGGAGCATACGCGGGCATTGCAGATTCTACGCGGCCTTGCCAAAGGCAACCTCTCCGAGCGTTTCCGCTCAGAGGCTCTGCACAAGGAAGTCTTATGCCTCACCGTACTGGAACGCCTGGACGAAGCAAAACGTGTCTATCAGAAGCTAAAAGACGAACATCCCTATGCCGAAGCGACGCTTAGGGTCAAAGATGATCTCAAAGCCGCAATGTTGCGCGACCGTCGGCCCGTCATCCTGCCGCCCGGCGGCGACTACATCGGTGACCAACGGATTGAAATGTCGACCCGTAAACGAGGTGTACGCATTTATTACAGCACTGACGGAAGCCAACCGTTCCCCGGGAAGGGTAAGCGTTACGCCCTACCCTTTGCCCTCCATCCAGGAGACGAAGAGATTGTGGTCACCGCAATCGCCTACCAGCAGGGCCGACAAGTCAGCGTACCTGTCAGCCACCGCTATCGCATCAAACCCGACCCACTGGCCGCACTAAAACGCCAACCCGATATCGCCTGGCTGGATCTGCCTCATCGTTTTTCCTGTGCGATCTACGAAGAGCGCCTGAACCGGAAAGTGGAAATTCCCCTCGGCTCCCGCCCCGCGGCGTTTGTCCCGAACGGGAAGACCCTGACCCGGCAGGACTTCGTGTTGAGTGCCCCGGCCCGCAACATAGATCGCCGGGGACACGCCCACTGGGGAACCCGGGAACCCTTCACGGTGATCAACGAGGTCGATATACCGGAAGGTGCCAAACGCTTCGGAGCCCAGGTAATCTTTGTTGCCGGATTCTACCGCTTCCCGTCGGTGGTCTTTGACATTGTGGCGGTCGAGCCGCCGGGTGAGATCGACAAGCGCACCGGGAAACCCCGGGTCATCGAGCACAAATTACTGCAATGGAGCGGCCACTCCACACATTTCTCGGAGTATATCAATGTCGCGTTGCCGCCAAAGGCCGTTCGAATGCAAATACGTTTTTGCGACAGCGGCCCTCCTCAAGCACAGAACCTCGCCCTAAAGGACGTTGGCTTTTTTCGCTGAGGGAATGTTGTGCACGATCGCTTAGCGTCGCACTAAACTGCCCCAGTTCATAATTT
>MDTE01150847.1_pt1 | contig 18213 bp, 20 predicted proteins | sample 811231 | NCBI WGS metagenome assembly MDTE01 (sample SAMN05326651, study PRJNA326480) | marine metagenome | isolation source: seawater | place: Indian Ocean: Red Sea | collected 2010 | reverse complement strand
TTCTCAAGTATTTTTGAAAAATCTGTCATTAATTATTATCATCCTCAATTTTAAAAAGTTCAGCATCTGGAAATATTTTTTTAAATTCTTTTGAGAATTCAGTTTCAGATGCTTTTTTTAATAGATTTGCCTGAATATCTTTTTTATTCTCTTTTAAAGTTGGTAGGCCATTTTCTTTAGAAAAGGCTATTATCCATCTTTTATTTGTCCATTCTAATAATTTAGCACTTAGTTCTTTTACAAATGATTTATCCAAATTTGAATTAAACGAAATTTCAATCTTGTTTTCATTAAAACTAACTAATCTTAAATTATTTTCTAATTCATATTTAATTTTTAATTCCTTTTTTTCCTCACATAATTTAATTAAATTTTCAAAAGTTTTTATCTGAATATATTCGACCTGATTTTTAACCTCTGGAGCTGAAACAATTTTTTCTTCTTGTTCTACGCTTTTCAATTGATCAACAGTTTCTTTTTGTAATTGGCTTTTTGTTTCTAAAATCTTTTTGTTTAGATTTAATTCATGAGATATATTTGTATTTTCAATATTTTTATCCTTTTTTAAAATTTCTTTTAAATAAATTGATCTAATTAAAAACATCCTTACAAATTGATGTTGATTTTTTATGATATCAATCTTTTCAAGATTATTTAAAGTAAATTGCCAGAGTAAAAGTATATCTTTTTTGGTAATTTTATTAAATAGAAGCTTAATACTTTTATATTCCTTATCATTTAAATCAAAATTTGTTCCAGCTAAATTAATAAATTCAATATTTTTTAGATAGTAAAGTACTTCTAAAAATTCATTTAAGAAAATTTTTGGTTCTATTCCAGAGTTATAAATAGTTTCGTACAACTCCAGCATTTTATTTTCATCGCCATTTACTACATGCTCAATTAACTCAATAATGATACTTTTTTCAAAATAGCCAAATATATTCTGTGCTGTTTTAAGATCGAGTTCCTTTCCATTATTTTCAACTAACATTGATCTATCAAGCAGTGATAGAGCATCTCTCACTGATCCTTCAGACAGTTTTACAATTAATTTTATTGCTTCATCTGAAATGTTCCCATTTTCTAAATTTTTTATTTTAATAAGGTAATCAAATAATTCTTGAGAGCTTACTCTTGAAAGATCATACCTTTGACATCTAGAAATTATAGTTACAGGGATTTTTTTTGGTTCAGTGCTTGCAAAAATAAACTTTAAGTGTGCAGGGGGTTCTTCTAAAGTCTTTAATAAAGCTGCAAAAGCAGATGAACTAATTTGATGAACTTCATCAATCAAATAAATTTTAAATTTTGCCGAGGTTGGTTTATATTTTGAGGATTCAATTAATTCTTTTATATTATTTACTGATGTTGATGATGCGCCATCAACTTCAATTATATCTATATTATTTCCATCAATAATAGATTGACAGCTTGAACAAAATTCTTTGCTACATAAATTTTCAGCACCTTTTTCACAATTTAATGCTTTTGCCACAATCCTTGCAAGTGAAGTTTTTCCAGTACCTCTTATACCTAAAAATAAATATGCATTTGGAACTTTATTATTTTTAATAGAGTTATATATACTCTCTGAAATAATTTTTTGACCTACTACTTGATCAAAGGTTTGAGGCCTGTATTTGAGTGCTAATACTTTACTTTTTGAGTTCATAATTTTAATAGGAGACCAACCAACCTGAATAAATACTCAATACCCTTGCTTCCGTTAAGATCTAGGGGAGTTAATGGTACCTTCACCTGGATGGCCCCCAGTTATATTATATCAGTAATAATTTAATTTCTTCAATATGATATCTTATTTTTTTCTCAAATTATCAGCTTCGAAAACCCCTAAAACGCTCATATCTTCACAATGATAATTTAAATCTTCTAAAGAGTTTTTAATTTTTTGTTGATTCAAATGGCCCTCAACCTCACATAGAAAAAAATATGAAGAAAAAGAATTTTTTACAGGAAAACTTTGAAGCTTAATCATGTTAACCCCATTAATTGCCATTCCTTGTAATGCACTATATAAAGCTGCTGGTTTACTTTTTAGCTTAAATAAAAAAGATGTAATATATAATTTGTCATCATTTTCAGGCTGCACAATATCTTTTCCCATTAGTAAAAATCTTGTGAAATTATCCTTATTATCTTGTATGTCTTTTTTAATAATTTTTAAATTATAAATCTCTGCACTTAAAGAAGATGCGATTGCTGCTTTACTTTTATCTTTACTTTCAGAAATGTATTTTGCAGAGCCAGCCGTGTCTGCCCTAACTTGCTCTGTTAATTTATATTTTTTTATAAAAATTGAAGACTGTCCTAAGGCCTGTGCATGGGAGTATACGTCTTTGATATCTTCAATTTTGCAATCCTTAATACCTAACAAATTATGACTAATTTTATAAAAATACTCTGCGTAAATATTAAGTCTATATTTAAATATTAAATATTCTATACCAATATTTCCTGTTGTTTTATTTGACTCTGGAATGATTGTTTTAATATTACTATCATTATTAGCCATCTCGAAACATTCATCGAAAGTTTTGCATGGAATAGTTTCACATTCAGGATAATTTTGTTTAGCGCAACTTTCACTATAACTACCTGATATACCTTGATATGCAATTTTCATAATTTAAGATTTATATTCCATAAGTTTTTTTATTTCCATATAATCTTCATTAGTATCTACACCTATAGGCATAGATTTAGCAAAAACTACATCAATTTTTATATTATTATCTAAGGCTCTTAGCTGTTCAAGATTATGGTTAATTTCATTGGTAGATTGTTTTAAACCTACAAATTTTTTTAACGTAGATACGCTATAAATATAAATTCCAATATGATGGTATATATTATTCAATTTTTCGTTTTTTTTGATCCTAAAAAACTTTTGAGCATATGAAATACCATTTATTTCAATATCTTTTTCGCAGATAACTTTTACAACATTTTCATTTTTAATATTCTTATCCTCAAGTTTACATGCAAGTGTGGCTATATCAGAATTATTTTTAATTGCTAAGTTATTTAAATTCACAATATCTTTTTTATCTATAATGGGCTCATCTCCCTGTAGGTTTATAATATAGTCAATATCTTTTTTATTGAGTTGCTCGTATGCCTCGTAAATTCTGTCTGTTCCTGTTAAGTGATCTTTTTTTGTAAGAATACAATTTCCATTATTTTTAATAACCTCATTAAATATCTCTTTATCACCTGTCGCTACATAAACATCTCCTATATTCGTAGATTGACCTTTTTCATACACATGATTAATTATTGATTTGTCATTAATTTTTAAAAGAGGTTTGTTCGGCAATCTGGATGCTTTTAATCTAGATGGTATTAATATTATAGTTTTTGTCATAAATCCCAGTATTTATGCGTCTTTCAGCCGCTTAAATTAAAATAATTATATATTATTTTTTTTGTTTAACATGTTATACGACGTAAAAAAGTAAATATCATGGATTCATTTGAAATAAATAAAATAATCGCTTCAATATTATTAATTGCCTTATTGTTTATTGGAATTGGCAAAATATCAAATTTAATTTTTAGTGTAGATAAACCTGAAACCGCTGGATATAAAGTAGAAGTTCCTGAAAGTAGTGATGCTACTTTAGTATCAGATAAAAAAACTGAAACAGTTGAGGAAATTGATATTGCTGCACTTTTAGCTTTGGGAGATTTGAAACATGGGGAAAAAGTTTTTAAAAAATGTTCCGCATGTCATGTGATTGAAAAAGGAGGGGCAAATAAAATTGGACCAGCTCTTTACGGAGTTTTAGGGAGAAAAGTTGGTGCAATAAATGATTATAAATATTCTCAAGCGTTATCTGATTATGCAAAAGAGTGGACTTTCAAAGAAATGAACGGTTATCTTAAGAAGCCTCAGACATGGATAAAAGGTACCAAAATGAGTTTTGCTGGATTAAGAAAAGAAAAAGACAGAGCCTCGGTTATTCTATATTTAAATCAATATTCAGATAATCCACTTCCCTTACCCTAATTTTCCAAAACTATAAAGTAAAATACTTTTTTGAACATGGACTCTATTTAGAGCTTGTTGCCAAACTCTAGATTGTTTTCCTAAAAACACTTCGTCAGAAACTTCGTTACCTCTTGGTAAACAGTGAAGGAAAATTGACTGAGGTCTTGTAAATTTCATTAATTTAGAATTTATTCTATAATTTTTGAAATCATTCATTTTCTTTGCTTTATTGCCTTTGTCATTTATGGAAAAAACTTTATCAGAAAATACAACATCTGCGTTTATTGCTGCTTTTTGAGGATGATTAAAAATATTAATTTTTCTTTTATTTTTTTTTACCCAATCCATTACATGCTTTGGTGGGCTATAGTTTTTTGGACATCCAATATTTAGATTAAACTTAAATTTTACTGATGCTGCAATTAAAGAGTTTAAAACATTATTACAGTCACCTATCCAACATATATTTAATTTTGATATAGGTTTTTTTTTAATTTCCTCTACTGTAAATACATCTGAAAGTACCTGACAAGGATGAGAGCTTGGACTTAACAAATTAATAATAGGTATTGTTAAATTTTTACTAAAATCCTCAATTTTTTTATCACTATCTGTTCTTAACAAAAAACCATCACCGTAAGTTGATAATATTTTTGCTGTATCCGCAATACTCTCCCCACCTTTTCCTAAGTGTAATTCACTTGCTTTTACAGTTATTGAGTTGGCTCCAAGTTGATTAATTGCGATATAAAAGCTTAATCGAGTTCTTGAGCTTTGCTTTTCGTACATTTGGATTAGTAATTTCCCTTTTAAGGGCTTATCTTTGTCAACATCTAGAGTGCTAAGTTTTTTTCTTTTATTTTTTCTTTTTTTAGCATCGCTTAATATTTTTCTTAAATCAACTGTAGATATATCTTTTAGATTAATAAAATTTTTCATTATTTATATCCATCACAGACTTTATTTATAATTTTTAGAGCTTGGTCTATTTCATTTTTTTTTACATTAAGAGGAGGTAAAATCCTAACAACATTTTCAGCAGCTCTTATAGTTAATAAATTATTTTTCTCTAGTGATTTTATAAATTTAGCTTGATCAACTAACAATTTAATTCCAATCAATAAACCCTTTCCTCTTATTTCTTTAATTACTTTCGGATAAGTATTTTTTAAATTATTTAATTTCAAAATAAAATAATATGACATTTTTTTTACATTATCTAAAAATTTAGGCTTAAACATTTGTTTCATAACTTCGATTCCAACTGCACATGCATTAGGATTTCCTCCAAATGTAGATCCATGGCTACCGGGAGTCATGGCTTTAGCAACTTTATTAGTCATTAAAACTGCACCTATAGGAAAACCACCACCTATTCCCTTTGCTATTGGAACAATGTCAGGTTTTATTTTTGAGCTTTCATAGGCAAAAAAATTTCCAGATCTTCCAATTCCTGACTGAACCTCGTCTAGTATTAATAAAATATCTTTTTCATTACAAATTTTTCTTAGGTATTTGAGACATTTGTCAGGAATAGTCTTTATACCACCCTCTCCCATTACAGATTCTACCATTATTGCAGCTGTATTTTTTGTTATTTTATTTCTTAAATTTGGAAATCGTGGTTTAAAATTTCTAAAATCTATATGGTCAAATCCAGGAACTCTGGGACCATATCCTTCAGTCATCTTTTTTGAACCACTTGCATATATTGCTGCAATTGTTCTTCCATGAAATGAATTTTTTATACATAAAATTCTATTTTTGTTAGGTCTTCCGTTTGAAAAAAAATATTTTCTTGCAATTTTAATTGCTGCTTCTGTTGCTTCAGCCCCACTATTTTGAAAGATAACTTTGTCAGCAAATGTCTTCTTGGTCAACATCCTTGCTAATTTTTCAGCCTCTGGAATTTCAAAAGCATTTGATACATGCCAGACTTTTTTGGATTGCTTATTTAAGGCTTTAATGAGGTATGGATTTGCATGCCCCAATGAGTTTACGGCTATACCTTGTACAAAATCTAAATATTTTTTACCTTTAGTTGAATATAAAAAACTTCCTCTTCCATATTTAAATGAAATTTTTCTTCTATTATAATTATTAGCTAATGCACTCATAAATTTAGTTTTTATCTTATACACATTTAAATCACATTGACTTAAATAAAATGCAACCAATGGTTAAATATTGATTTTTTAAATAACTGTTAAAAAAATCAAAATAAAACTTGCTTTAAATCAACATTTATGGGTTACATAATATTGTATAAATTTTATATTTATATACTATATTTAGTAATTTATGAGCTGGGACGACAAAAAAATTGAAATTTTAAGAAACGAATGGGGCAAAGGTAAGACCGCTTCTCAAATTGCTGAGATGATCGGAGGCGTTAGTAGAAATGCAGTTATTGGAAAGGCTCACAGATTAAATTTATCTATTAAAATCAAACCGAGAAATAATTCTCATAATTTTTCTAAAACAGAGACAAGTTTTAATAAGAAAATAACTTCAAATAATAGAAGGTCTAAGTTTAGAAGTTTGGTTTTAGATAAAAATTTTGAAGAGGCCAAAAATATATCTTTGGAAGAATTAACTGATAATACATGTAAATATATGGAAGGACATCCAAATGAAAAAACAGCTTCATTTTGTGGTAGAAAAACTATAGAAAAATTTTCATACTGCCCACTACATCTAATGATAGTCTATCAACCCAAAGGTAAAAAAGAAGATGTTGGAGTTAAAGATGAGGATGTGCCAGCCTTTTTAGAAAAAAAAGTTAAATCTGCATAGAATAAATAATAAAACAAAAAATTAATTTTGTTGTCTAGAAAATTGCCCACCCTCCTTCCACATATAAGAATACTTTAAAACTTCTTTATCAAAATATTTCAAATTAGAATTAAGCTTTAAATCTAAATTAGTCTTATATTTACCAGAAGGTGTATTATTGTATTTTAATAAAATTAACTGATCTCTGGTGAGCAGAGGATTTTTCATAGAAATTTCAAAAAAGTTTGCTATTAATTTTGCTAAGGTTAATGGTAGAGGAAATACCAATCTTTTAATTTCAATAGATTTAAGAAGTTTTTGGATAATCCCTTTAAATGTAATTTCTTCTGGCCCAATACATTCTATAGTTTCTCCTTTAATTTTACTTAAAATAACATTTTCAATAATTTCACACATGTCTGTAACGTGTATTGGATGAAAAGTTGTTTTTCCCTGATAGTAAATTGGAAATATCGGAAATAATTTTAACATTGTCATTAACATTGTTGTAAACTTGTCATCTGCGCTATAGACCAACGATGGTTTGAGTATTACATAATTATTTAGAATTTTTTTAATTTCATTTTCACCATTTACTTTGCTAGATGCGTATTTACTGTCTATAGCATTTTCAATTCCAAGTGCCGAAACATGTATAAATTGTTTTAAATTATTTTCTTTCGATATTTCTGCTAATGTTTTTGGCAATATACAATGCATATTATTAAATGAAGATTTATTTTTTTCATTTAAAACTCCTATTAAATTTATACAAATATCTTTATTTTTAAATAATCCCTCTAACTTTTTATGATCAAACGTCTCAAGCTCAATTATATTTAACCAGCCTGCGTTTGCTTGACTTTTAAGAATATATCCTTTTCTATGAATATTTCTTGTAACTGCTGTAACTTTAAAATTTCTACTGGTCAATTTTCTTAATAAATGCCTTCCAATTTGACCTGTGGCTCCTAGAACTAGAATTTCTGTTGGTTTCATATATATATAACTTATGCAAATTGATATTAAATTACATAAGCATGATTTGCCAGACGAAATAAAGCTGGATGACAAAAAGTCTTTAGCAATAGACTCTGAATTTTCCGGTCTTAATGTAAATAGAGACAAGCTTTATTTGGTACAAATATCCTCTGGAAACAACGATGCACACATTATTCAATTAAATAGAGAAAATTATAATGCACCAAATCTAAAAAAATTATTAGCTGATAGAAATATCGAAAAAATTTTTCATTTTGCAAGAGCTGATATGGTTTTTATTAAAAAATACTTGGGGGTAGATGTAAACAACGTAAATTGCACTAAAATAATGAGTAAGATTGCTAGAAGTTATTCTGATCGACATGGATTGAAAGATTTAGCTAAAGAATTTTTAGGTGTAGAATTAAGTAAACAGTTTCAAAGTACCGACTTTGGTGGCAATCTAAATGAAAAACAATTAAAATATTGTGCAGGTGATGTTATATATCTTCACAAAATTTACGAAAACTTAAAAAAAATATTAGTTAGAGAAAACAGATATGAACTTTACACTAAAGCTGTTAGCTGTATTAAAACAAGAGTTGAATTAGACTTGGCTTCGTTTACAGAAGATATCTGGTCTCATTAATAATTATGAAAAATAGTTTCTCATCAATTGGTAAAGAAGTTATTCAATCTGAAATAGATGGACTTAAGAAGTTAAAAAAGTCTATAAACAAAGACTTTGATAAAATTGTTAGTTTTATTTTAAAGTGCAAAGGTAAAATTATTTTTTCTGGTGTTGGTAAATCTGGAATAATATCAAAAAAGATTTCATCAACTTTATCTTCTTTAGGAATATCCTCATTCTATGTAGATGCAGGATCATGTTCTCATGGAGATTTAGGAAAAATTAGCTCTGGGGATGTTGTAATTTTATTTAGCCATAGTGGTGAGTCAACAGAACTTAAAAATATTATACAATACATAAAAAGAAATAGAAATATTACATTAGTAGGCATTACTTCTAAAAAAAATTCATTGCTGTATAAATCTAGTAATCTAAATTTTTTACTTCCTACAATAATCGAAGCTGGCCCGGGGAATTATATACCATCGTCAAGTACTACTGCCCAAATTTGTTTAGGTGACGCTATCGCTATATCAACAATCAAACAACGAAGATTTTCAAAAATGGATTTTAAGAAATTTCACCCTAGTGGAAGTTTGGGCTCAAAACTGAAGACTGTTAGTGATTTGATGTATCACGGGGAAAAAATTCCATTTGTAAATGAAAATTCAAATATCAAATCTGCGCTAAAAATTTTTAATAAAAAAAATCTTGGAGTGCTTATCGCAAGAAATAATAAAAAAAATGTAACGGGGATTATTTCTGATGGTGATTTTAAGAGAATAAATTATAAGACTGGAAATATAAGTGACTTAATAATTAAAAAAGTAATGAATAAAAAACCAATTATTGTTAGTGAAAATATGCTTGCAGCTGAAGCACTTTCAATAATGAATAACCGAAAGATTACAGCTTTATGTGTATATAAAAAAAATAAAAAAAAAATTACTGGCCTAATTCATATGCATAATATTTTGAATGCAAATATAAACTAAAAATGAAATTAAGACTTGTATTTCAGGCTATACTAATATTTAGTATTTTAACAATAATAGGTATATTTTATTATAAATTTTTTCAAAATCAGGAAAATATAGCTTTTATAGATGAAAAAAATGAATTAAAGGAAGATATTTTAGAAAATGAAATTTCATCTCAATTAGTTAATATTGAATATAACTCTATAGATAGTAATGGAAATACTTTTTATATAAATGCTAAAAAAGCAACAGTAATTCTTCAAGATCAAATGGAGAATAAAGTAAATTTAGACGGTGTCGTTTCCATAATAAATTTAAAAAATAAGGGATTTATTAATGTTTATTCAAAAAAGGCAATTTATGATAAAGTCACAAATGATACAAAATTTTTTAATGATGTGAGAATAGAATATCTAGATAATATAATATTATCAGAGAATCTTGATATATTGTTTTCTGAAAAAAAATCCAAAATCTACAATAATGTTAACGTAAAAAATGCAAATTTGAATTTAACTACTGACAATATACTTATTGATATGTTAACAGGTGACTTAAAACTAAAGATGAATAATAATTCAGAAAAAATAAAGTTAATCACGAAAAATGAGCTCATTAATTAAAAAGTTTAGAATTAAATCATTTAAGGAAGAAAGCCCTATAATAGAACTTAAAGATTTAACAATATCATATGGTAATCGACAAATAGTTGAACACTTAAATTTAATTATTCAAAAAAGTGAAATTTGTGGATTACTTGGTCCAAATGGTGCGGGGAAAAGTTCAATATACCACTCAATAATAGGTCTTGTAAAACCGGCATTTGGAAAAATTTTAATTAATGGAACAGATGTTACAAACATACCTACGCATGTAAGATGCTCAAAATTTGGAATCTCCTGGGTTCCTCAATATGGAGGATCCTGGTCTGATTTAACAACATATGAAAATTTATTAGCAATAGCAGAATTACATATTAAAAAAAAAGATGAAAGATTAGCTAAAATAAATAATTTAATACGAAAGTTTGAATTAGAAAATGTTACAAAACTTAAATCTAAATATTTATCTGGGGGCCAAGTAAGAAAGCTCACGCTGGCTATGGCAATGGTCAAAGATACAAAAATTTTGATACTTGATGAACCGTTTGCAGCTTTAGATCCCCAAAGTGTTAGAATGATTCAACAAATAATTGTTAGCCTCCAAATGTTTGAGAGAATATCTGTATCTATATCAGATCACTCGTCAAGAGATTTGCTAAGTTGTGTAGATAATGCAATGATTTTAAATGAAGGTAAAATTGTAGCTAAAGGTACGCCACAGGAACTAGTAAAAAATACTCGTGCGATTGAAGCATACTTTGGTGAAGGTTTCAAAATTTAATTGTTTGTGAAAAATCAAATCAAAATAAATCAAACTATTAAACCTTTTGACAAAAAAATTTTTATCCCTAGTGACAAGAGTTTAAGTATAAGATGTATATTGTTAGCTTCTATCGCAGTCGGAAAATCAAAAATATATAACATTTTAGAATCTGAAGATGTTTTTCATACTCTCGAAGCGGTAAAAAAAATAGGAATAGAATATATAAAAAGAAGAGATTTCATCGAAATATATGGATTGGGAATAAATGGATTTAATTTAAAAAATAGAAATATTTTTTTGAACGCAGGAAATTCAGGTACTTTAGCAAGGTGTATATTAGGTTTGTGCTCAGGTTTAGAAAGTAGAATAAAATTAATTGGTGATAAAAGTTTATCCAAAAGAGATTTTTCAAGAGTAATCAAACCTTTAAGCATGTTTGGTGTTAAGATAAAATCAGAAAAATCTAAATTACCTTTAAAATTTACAGGAACAGCACTATTAAAACCAATTAAATATTTTGAGGACAAAGGTAGCGCTCAAATTAAAACGTGCATAATTTTAAGTGCAATTAACACCCCTGGGATAACAAAAATAAAGGCATTAAAATCCAGAAATCATACTGAACTATTATTAAAATATTTAAATTATCCAATTAAGATACAGCCAAATGGAAAATATGATTTAATATCTGTTAAAGGTTTAAATCAATTTAAATCTTTTGATTACAAAGTACCGGGCGATATAAGCTCAGCATCTTTTTTCATAGTACTTACGTTGCTATCTAAAAATTCAACCATTTTAATTAAAGACGTAAATATTAACTCTTCTAGAATAGGAATTTTAAAAATACTTAACAAGATGAACGCTAAAATTAAAATTACGAACAAAAGACTATATAAAGGAGAGGATATAGCTGACATTAAGGTTAAAAGTATTACGAATTTAAAATCTATAAAATGTCCAGCTAGTTTAAATAGTGCATCAATAGATGAATTTTTATTAATTTTTCTTGTGGCTGCGAGATCTAAAGGTATTTCAAGTTTTAAACAATTAGGAGAGTTAAATAAAAAAGAAAGTCCTCGATTAGATTTGGCAATAAAATTTCTAAATATGTTGGGCATTAAAACAATCAGAAAAAAAAATGACTTAAAAATTATTGGTAATCCTGAACTTAGACCTAAAGGTAAATTTCATATAAAAAATTTTCTTAAAGACCATCGTATATTTATGATGTCTGTTATTGCTGCACTTACAATTGGTGGTCAAAATTGGAAAATAGAAGATAAAGACTCCATAAATACTTCTTTTCCAGATTTTTTAAAGATCGTTAAAAACCTAGGAGCAAAAATTCTTTGAAAAAAAAAAAATTTATAACTGTAGCAATAGACTCGCCGGCAGCAGCTGGTGCAGGAACTCAAGCCAAGTTAATCTCTAAACATTACAATTTATTCTATTTAGATACAGGAAAGATTTATAGGTATATAGGTTGGTTAAGATTAAAATTTAATGACAAAATCACATACAAATTAGTTAAAAAAAAAATTGCTGTTTTAAAAATTAAAAATTTATTGGACAAAAAATTATTATCAGACGATGTTGCGGTTTCAGCGGCAATAGTGGCTAGGGATAAAAAGGTTAGAGATATCGTTCATAAATATCAACAAAAATGTGCTTATAATCCCCCAAAAAAATATTTTGGATCAGTTCTTGATGGCAGAGATATAGCTACTGTTCAAGTTAAAGATGCTATGTTTAAATTTTACATCACAGCAGCAATTAAAGTTAGAGCAAAAAGAAGATATGATGAATATAAAGCGTTAAATAAGCAAATTTCCTTTAAAGATGTTTTAAAAAGCATTAAAAATCGTGACAAATCAGATCGTAATCGAAAGTATGGACCCTTGAAAAAAGCCAAAGATTCAATCTTGATTAATACAACTAAATTAAGTAAGAAGTCCTGCTTTAAAAAAATTAAAGCGATTATGGATAGGAAAATAAATAATTAATGGAAGTTTATAAAGATATTTCAAATAGTCAAAATCAAGAGTTTCAAAAATTATTAATAGACAATTTTTCAAAAACCAAAGTAGAAGAAGGAAAATTGCTCACAGGTTCAATTACTAAAATTACAGATAAGCACGTTTACCTTCTCATACACGGTATGAAAAGTGAGGCCATGATTGATATAAATGAAGTTAAATCCGTTCTTGAAAATAAACCAATTAAAGAAAATGATAAACTTGAAGTATATTTAGAAAAAATAGAAGATAAAAATGGAGAAGTTATTGTTTCTGCATCTAGAGCACAAAAAATAAAAGGATGGTATATTTTAGAAAAAGCATACGAAGCAAACGAAAATGTAAAAGGTAAAATAGTTTCAAAATGCAAGGGAGGAGTTATTGTGCAACATTCAGATACCAAATCCTTGATGTTTTGCCCTGGATCACAAATAGACTCGAAACCTTTAAAATCATTTGATCATCTTTTTAATGTAGAGCAGGATTTTAAAATCATCAAGTTAGATAAATTTAGAGGTAATGCGTGTGTTTCAAGAAGGGAAGTTATTAGCTCATTTAAAAAAGAGGATAAAGCAAAAATTATAGAGAAATACAGTGTTGGAGATATAATTAAGAACGCTGTTGTGAAAGGGTATAGTTCGTTTGGATGTTTTTTTGAAGTAAATAATGAAATTGATGTTCTTGTGCACCTTCAAGAAATTTCATATTCAAGAATTAATCATCCAGATGAAGTATTTACAATTGGTGAGAAACATGACCTTAAAGTAATAGCTATTGATAATGATAAATTACAAATATCATGTTCTATTAAAGCACTTACGCCTGATCCTTTTGAGAATATTTCAAACTATGAGATTGGAAAAAGCTATAAAGCGAAAGTAATTAAGGTTGTTGATTATGGAGCTTTCTGCGAACTACAACCCGGGCTAACATGTTTGCTTCATTCTAGTGAAATTAGCTGGAGTAAAAAAAATGTTTCTGCAAATAAATTTTTTAAAGTAAATGACGAAATCCCATGCGTAATTACAGATATTGATAAAGATAAAAAAAGAATTGCAATTTCACATAAGCTAGCAAAAGATAATCCCTATGAAATTTTTGAAAAAAAATATCCAGTTTTTTCAAAATTAAAATGTAAAATTTCAAATATCAGAGAACTCTCAATTTATATGACAATTGATGGCTTTGAAGTTGATGGGTTTTTACACGCAAATGATTTGTCTTGGTCTGCTAAACCTGAAGATGAAATAAAAAAATATAAAAAAGGTGATGAATTAGAGGTAATGGTCATCGAAATCAAACCTAAGGATCAAAAAATTAAATTTGGAGTAAAACAATTAGAAGAAGACCCATTTGATATATTTAAAAATAAAAAGTTAAATGACGTAATCACTGTAAAAGTAAAGTCTACCAGCCCTAAAGGAATTCTTGTAACACCAGGAGAAAAAGGATCTTATGAAATATTAATTAAGAAAAATCAAATTGCAATTAATGCGGAAGACGCAAGATCTAACAGATTTGTACCGGGTGATAGAATTGATGCCGCTGTTTCGGAAATAAATTTTGAAAAGCGAAAAATATCTTTAAGCATTAAATTGCTTGAGGAAATGCAAAATAAAGAGGCTGTATCTAAATTCTCTAGTCCATTGAGTGGAAAGAACTTGCCTTTTTCCTCACTTTCGGAGAAATTAGACGATAAAAAGAAAAAAGATAAATAAAAATTGTCAGTATCTAAACCTGAAATAATAAACAAAATTTCAAAAAATTTTCCTAATTTATTAAAAAAAGACTTAAACAAGTTATTTGACATTTTTCTATTTGAGATAAGTGAGGCATTATCTAAAGGTGAAAGAGTAGAATTAAGAGACGTGATGATGTTTGAAACTAGAATACAAAAACCAAGAGTGTCTATTAATCCTAAAACTTTAGAAAAGGTGAAAGTTCCAGAAAAAAGAAGTTTATTATTTAAATGCTCAAAAGAATGGAAAAATAGATTAAATGAAAAGAAATAAAATTTTTATTGCTTGCGATACAACTAGAATTGATAAAGTCAAAAAAATAATAAATTTTAGCAAAAACACTAGTATTAAGATTGGGTATAAATTTGGATTAGAATTTGTAAACTCAAAAAATGGTAGAAAATTTATATCTGAGTTAAAAAATAAGACAATTTTTCTTGATTTAAAATTAAATGATATACCAAATACTTGTATGTCTACAATTAAAGCTATTAAAGACTTAAATGTTAATTATGTAACCATGCATATAAGTTCTGGCCTCGAAGCATTAAAATCTGTAAAAAAAGTTTCTGGAAAAACGAAAATTATTGGTGTCACGACTTTAACTTCTTTGGATAATAAATCTTTAAAAGAGATTGGTTACGACAAAAAAATTAATTCTCTTGTAATTCATCAAGCTAAACTTGCTACAAAAGCAAAAATAGATGCCTTGGTATGTAGCGCTAAAGAAGTAAAGTTAGTTAAAAAATTCTTCAAAAAAGAAATTATAACCCCTGGAATCAGATTTAGTTCAAAGTTTAATGATCAAAAAAGAGTTATGACACCCAAAGATGCATATAAAAATGGGAGTGATTGGCTAGTAATAGGGCGACCTATTACAAGAGGAAATATAAAAAAAAATATTCAAACTCTTATTAATCATCTTAAGAATGATTAAAGGGGTAAAAATTTGTGGGATTTCTGACATAACAACATTAAACTATATTATAAATCATCACAATCCTCCAAAATTTATAGGATTTATAACCAATTATAAAAAATCCAGAAGATATGTTGAATTTGATAAATTAAAAATTCTAACAAATATAAATAAAAAAAAAATTAAATTTGTATCAGTGCTTGTAAATCCAGATAATGAAATTTTAGAAAAGATAAATCATTTAAAGTTTGACTATTATCAGTTGTATGAAGTGAGTCCAGAAAGAACCTCATTTATTAAAAAAAAATACAATAAAAAAATTATTTCTGCTTTAACAATAGAAAAAGAAAAAGATGTAGAAAAGTTTAAACTTTACGAAGATATATCGGAAATTATACTATTTGATGGAAAAGGCTATGAAAGATCAATAGGATTTAATCATAATTTTTTAAATAATCTACCTAACCATATCACGATAATGATTGCAGGAAACATTAATATTAACACAATTCCAAAATTGAAAAATACTGACTTTTTTATAGATTTAAGTGGTTCTTTAGAAAATGAGGAAGGAAAAAAAGATTTACAAAAAATCAATTATTTTTTAAACAACATACATCAAAATGAAACTTAAAAAAAAATACCTTTAATTGACCAGCATGATAAATTTGGTATGTGGGGTAGAAAATTTGGTGGCAACTTTGTTCCAGAAACTTTAAAAAAACCTATTAGAGATTTAGAAACACTTTTTGCAAAATTAAGAAATAATAAAAATTTTGTTCAAGAAAGAGATAAATACTTCAAGGATTGGATTGGGTCACCCACAAGATTCATAAAACTTCATAACTTATCAAATTATATTAATGGACCTGAAATTTGGACTAAAGTAGTTTCAGATGCTAATGGTGGAGCTCATAAAATATATAATGCTACAGTTCATTGTTTATTAGCAAAGAAGGCTGGGAAAAAATACATAGTTGGAGATACAGGCGCAGGATACGCAGGTAAAATGTTAAGTATGGCTGCAAAAAAATTTGGACTTAAATGTAAAATTTTTATGGGAGCAAAAGATATAAAAAGACAGCAACCAAACGTTCAATCAATGAAAAAAAATGGAGCTGAAGTAGTACCAGTTTATACTGGAAGTCAAACTCTTGTAGATGCAGTCTCAGAATGTATGAGATATTGGGTTGCAAATTGTGACACTACAGCAATGTGTGTTGGTTCGACCGTAGGACCCAATATTTTTGTAAAAATATGTGGATGGAGCACAAGTCAAATATCAAGAGAATTAAAAATACAAATTAGAGAGGAATTTGGTGAAATTCCAAAGAAATTAAAACTTTATAATTGTGTAGGAGGAGGTTCATCAAGTTACGGCTTTTGGAGTGAGTTTATGGACTATGACAAAAAACAAGTAGAGCTAATTGGTGTTGAAGCAGGAGGTCCAAAAAAAAGTAAAAAACATGCTGCACCACTAACATATGGATCAAAGATAGGTATACTTCATGGAGCAGCTCAGTATGTTAATCAAAATTTTGAAGGCCAAATTGAAGAAACGGAGTCTATTTCAGCTGGATTAGATTATCCTGGAGTTTCTCCATTACACTGTTTCTTAAAAGACACGAAAAGAGCTAGATATACCGCTGCAAGTGACGAGGATGCCTTGAGTGCATATAAGTTAGTAACTAAATATGAAAATTTAAGTCCATCGCTTGAACCAAGTCACGCATTTTCAATTGCATTAAAAGAATCTAAAAAATTTAGTAAAGATACAATTGTAATAGTAAATAGTTGTGGGGACGCTCATAAAGATAAAAAAATTTTAAAATCAAGGTTAGGTAAGAAATATGAGTAACTTGATTAACCTAGTATTTAAGAAGGTTAAAAAAGAAAATCGTCCAGCTTTATTAACTTATACTGTAGCTGGAGATAACACAAAAAAAGTATCCACTAATATTTTAAAATCGCTATCAAAAATTGTAGATATTTTAGAACTTGGATTTCCACACAATACACCTATCGCAGATGGTGGACAAATACAGACAAGCGCATATCGAGCAATAAATAATGGAATAAAAATAAGTAATGTATTTCAAATAGTAAAAGAATTAAAAAAATTTAGATCTGATAAACCAATAATTCTAATGGGCTACTATAATATGATTTATCAATTTGGTGAAAATAAATTTATAAATAAGTGTAAAATATCAGGTGTTGATGGATTAATCATTGTAGATTTGCCTTGGCCAGAAAATAAGTTTTTTGCAAATAAATGTAAAAAGAAAAACATCTGTTTTGTACAGCTTATTTCTCCAACTACATCTTATAAAAGAGCTAAAAAAATTATCAAAGACTCACATGATATGCTCTATTATATATCAATGTTATCTACAACTGGTGGAATATTAAAAGTTTCACCAAAAGAAATTATAAAAAATTATCAAAAAATTAAAAAAATTGACCCAAAAAAGCATTGTGTAATTGGTTTTGGAATAACAAAAAAATCTATTGGAAAATTAAAATCAGCTGATGGTTTAGTCGTTGGGAGTGCTATTTGTAAGGAAATAACAGAAAGTATCAAAAAAAGACAAAATCCTGTCACAAATGTAAGTAAAAATGTGATACAATTAAAAAAATTAATTTCATGAATTGGATAAACAGAATAAAAAAATTTGGTGAAAGTATAAAACAAAACATCAACAAAAAATTTCCTACTAGATCTGAAAGAGAAAATAGTGCTTGGACTTCTTGTCATGGCACACCTATTTTAAAGAAAGATCTTGAAGA
>MDTE01009246.1_pt1 | contig 18216 bp, 21 predicted proteins | sample 811231 | NCBI WGS metagenome assembly MDTE01 (sample SAMN05326651, study PRJNA326480) | marine metagenome | isolation source: seawater | place: Indian Ocean: Red Sea | collected 2010 | reverse complement strand
TTATATAACAGGTAGATTTAGTTAGTTATAATATTATAAAAGGATATTATTATGCCTAGAGAAGAATTTGATAAAGCTTTAAAAGAATTACAAATAAGCATTAATGCAGTAGAGAAAACTGTTAAAAAAATGATAAATGGCTCTATTGATGCACTTAATAACAGAGATATTGATTTGTCTAATAAGATTATTGATATGGATAATATTGTAGATAAATACAAAGATGAGATAGAAGCAAAAGCTATTTTTTTAATTGCGAGTGAACAGCCTGTTGCTGGAGATCTCAGAAAAATTATAACTATTATGAGAGTTATAATGGAACTTGAAAGAATGGCAGATTACGCTGAAGGAATAGCTAAAATAAACATTAGAATTGGAGATGTGGATCTTATTAAGCCATTAATAGATATCCCAAAAATGGCTGAACGTTCTATAGAAATGTTATCTTTATGCTTAAAAGGATATAGAGACTCAGATGTTAAAATTGCGGAAAAAGTTTGTGATATGGATGATGAAATGGATGCACTAAAAGATCGGATAATCAATGAATTGATGCAGATTTCAATGAAAAACCCTTCAACCTCTAGGCAGGCAACTTTCTTAATATTTATAGCTCATAATTTAGAAAGAATTGCAGACAGATCAACAAATATTGCAGAAGATACAATTTTTTTAGTTACAGGGTCATCAAGAGAATTAAATTAAAAATAAATAAAAGGAGAAAGAATGTACGGTACTGTATTTAGTTTAAATGTTAAAGAAGGACATAAAGAAAAACTTATCGAAGTGATGGATGCAAATGACAGAACTCCTGATGGGATGGTTGCTTGGTTTTTAATGAATCCAGATGATGATGGTAAAGATTTAATAGGTGTTGCGGTATTTGAAAATAAAGATGCTCATTTAGCTAATGCCAATAATCCTGATCAACACGAATATTTTGTTGCTATGATGGAACATTTAAATTCTGAACCAACCTGGACAGACGGAGAGTTTGTTACAGGAATGGTGGCTAAATAATTATTTTCCTCAAACTTGAGCTAAGGTAACACTCAGCACGGTGCGGGTAATATATTAATTCCGTTTAAATCTTCTTGAGATATATTGTTGTTTCCTAGTGGCTGAGAATACATTTGAGCAATTTTGTTCCAATTAAAGAAAATAACTACAAAAATTGAAATAATAATAATAATTTGCAAATAGATAATAATATTTTTTTTCTTGATCATTGATTAATTTATTGAATCCAAGAATCATCTAAACTTTTTATAAATAATTTTTTCAGATCATTACCATCTACTTCAATAGGGCTTAATTTTACAACTCTGTGTTGAGGTAAAGTTACTTTTACTAATTCATCTACGTCTGATTCTTTGTAACCTAAGTCTGATAACTTTGTAGGCATACCAATGGAATTCATAATATCTTTTATTGCTCTTGGAAGCATGATATTAACATTGTTTTCATCTACATCTGAAATACCTAAAGCTTTTGTTACATCTACATGTCTTTTAGGATCGCTTTTTGCAGTAAAATTAAATATAGCAGGCGCTGTGATTGCTACAGATAATCCATGAGGTATCATAGGGTGATCTTGAGGATAATCATTTAGGAAAAATTCTTTTACATTTCCAGATACTGCATAAGACATTCCATGACATAAATGACAACCAGCGTTTCCAAATCCTATCCCTGCATATGTGGCTGCCAGTAACATTTGCGATCTAGCTTCATGGTTATCTGGATCATTTACAGCATTATAAATATTTTCAGCTACCATTTTTACAGCTGTTAAAGACCATATATCACTTATTGGATTTGACCCTTGGTATGATGGACGTAAGCCAGGGGTTTCTGGTTTACTTCTTGTATGAAATGGAATTGCAGTATAAGATTCAAGCCCATGGCACAATACATCTAATCCGCTACAAGCCACTACATTGGGTGGGATAGTTCTTACATTTTCAGGGTCTATCAAACCTATTAAAGGTCTTAATTCTCTATGTGCAATTGCTGTTTTTGCGTTCATTTCTACATAATCAAATACTGCAGTGCCAGTTGTTTCGCTTCCTGTGCCTGTTGTTGTAGGAATAGCAATCATTGGCTTAAGTTTTCCTGGGACAGGAGCTCCCTTACCTATTGGAGCATTAACATAAGTCATAAAATCAGCAGGATAGGTTGAGTAAAGATTAGCAGCTTTAGCTGTATCCATACTGGACCCTCCGCCTACTCCAACAAAGCCATCTATGTTATTTGCTTCAGCAAATTCTATTGCTTGTTTGAATGAAGAATCCGTGGGTTCAACACTTACATCTGAAAAAAGAATTGGATTAAGATTATTTTGTTCTATTGATTTTATAGTTTTTGTGACACTGATATGATCAATTAGATTTTCATCAGTGATGATCATTATATTTTTACAATTTAATCTTTTAAATTCCCATCCAACTTCTTCAGTAACTCCATTCCCGAATTTAATACTTGATGAATCAATTGTAAATGCTGTTTCTTTTAAGTTATTCATTTTGAATTAAATCTGATAACAAAAATCCATGCCTGTAATCAAGCATGGATTTTTGACTTTTTATTTTAAACAGTTAGGAAATTATTATTTTTTCCAAGCCATTTGTGAACGGGAAACATTTCCATTTCCATCAATATAATATAAGTATCCAGATTCTCTGGATACATTTGCGTCAGCTACTTTTTCAGCGCCTCCACCAGGTTTTCCGCCAGATGCCATTTTAGTTCTCCAGACGTTTCCGTCTTTGCCTAGATAATAAAAATATCCAGCTTCTTTACTTACACCTGTACTTGCTACTACTTCTGCCATATTTTCCTCCATAATTTAGAACTAGGAAATATAGTAATAAATAATCATATTTCATGATTATCTCTATAATACACTATCTTCCTTCAGTACGCAAACTTTTTGTATGAGGAGAAACTTAAAGTTGTAATATTTTTGTTAATTAAGCTATACTTTTATAATGTTTTGTCCTCAGTGCAGAAGTCAAAAAATTATTAATAAAGATATAACTCCAATTTATGAATGCTTTGATTGTGGTTATATGTTTAATGAAGATAATTTATCACTTTATGAGGGAAATGTGGTAGATTATCCTGAAAAAAAACAATCATTTACAGTATTAGAGTTCATTTTTGATAAAAATGATTTGATAAGCAGTTTGATTTTGATTTATCTTGTGGTTTTTCCTTTTTTATTGGGATTTCTGATTTAAATTGCCTATATTTACGACATATTATTTTATTTTTTGTTATTAATTTAAGCAATATTTGAGTTTTATAAAAATTTTCGATTATAATTACTTTATTGACTAGGTGTTTAAATCTAATAATTTCAAGGCATATAAAATGTATAAATATGCATTAATTGATATAGGAAATACAAATGTTAAATTGGCATTTGTTGAGAATGATGTTATTCAAAATAAATTAATATTTGAAACAGCAAAATTCAAAGAAGAATTTAAAAATTTAAATTTAAAAGATATTTCTCATATATTTATTTCATCTGTAGTTCCCGAATTAAATAATTGTTTTGATAAAATAAAAATATCTGTACATTTTATAGATTCTCAAAATACTCCAAATATAAAAATTGGTTTAAATAATCCAAGTGAATTGGGTGCGGACTTAATTGTTAATGCTTCAGCTGCTTATGATTTAACAAAGAAAAGAAATTTAGTTATTGATCATGGCACTGCTTTAACTTTTTGTCATATCGATAATGAAGGCAAATATTTAGGATGTTTAATTTTCCCTGGCAATCGTATTGCAAGTCAATCTTTAGCTCAATTTACATCTAAGTTAGATTATTTTGAAATGAAAGATACAGAAAAACTATATGGAATTAATACTGAAGAGGCAATTGGGACAGGGTTATTTAAAGGATATATTCATTTAATTAATGGATTTATACAAGAATTTAAAGATAATTATAATGATATAAATGTTATTGGTACCGGGAATGGAGTGAAAGTATTTGAAAAATATTTGAATCTAGATATTTATGAGGAAGATTTAACATTTAGAGGGTTAAAGTTATTTGCTCAAAGTATTTTAATTAAATAGCTTTATTGGAGGCATGCTTTCCAGCATTTTTACCAAAAACAGCTCCAGCCATCATTCCTCCGCCAGAAGGGTAATTGTTATGCCATAACCCACCTAACATTTCTCCTACAGCATATAATCCATTAATTATATCTCCATTTTTGTTTATTAATTCACCATTGATACTGGTTTTTAATCCACCGTAACAAAATGTCATTCCACAAATGACAGGATAAGCTAAATAGGGTGGATTATCTAAAGGTAATGCCCAATTAGATCTTGATGGAAAAATGTTTTTTACTTTTTTCCCATCTAATTTGTGTGGATTATAATTTCCTGACTGAACAGCTTTATTGAATGTATTGATATTGTTAATAAAATTTTCTTTATCTGTAATTTTGATTTTATTTGCAAGATCAATAAGGGTTCCTGCTTGATATTTTGTTGGGTTTTTATATTTTTTGAGAACACCTGCTTTAACATGCTTTGAATCAAATAATTGAAAAGCCATATTATTTTTTTGTTCTAGTATTGCTTTGCCTGTTTTAGCATATGTAAGCCCTCTCCATGTTTCTCCTTCATCTATAAATCTATTTCCATTTATATTAACCATTATGCTAAAAGGATAAGCATATCTGCTCCAATAATCTCCAGATTTATTTTCGCCTGGCAAATCATAATCAGGTCGATTAATATCTTGTGGAGATGCATGGCAGGTAGACCAGTCATCATAAGGGATTGCTCCATGAGAAATTGCCATTTCTAGCCCTTCTCCAGTATTGTTTGGAATACCTCTTAATTTAACATTTCTCCATTGTTCACCAAGATATTTAGCTCTCATTTGAGCATTTGATTCAAAGCTACCACAAGCTAGAATTACCGAATTTGCATAGTAAATTTTGTTTTCATTATTTGTTTTTGCAACAACGCCGGATATTATATCTTCATTATTTTTTATAAGATCTATGACTTGATGATTATATTTAATATTTACACCTTTATTTAATGCAATATTTTTCCATCTTTGCATTAGCCCGTATCCTTTTCCGTTAAAAGAAACAACATTTGCAGAAGTAGGATTATCAAAAGTAGGAGACCATAAGTGTCCTAGTTTATTCATCCATTTTATTGTTGGGAGGGAATTTGTTACTAATTCTTTTGATAAAATTTTATCTGATTTTCCACTAGTTACATTCATGATATCTTTTAAATAATCAGATTCTGTATATTCTGTTACTACTTCACTTAGTTCTTGTAATTTTTTATTATAAAGCTTGTTATAAGTTTGTTTATCATCTTTCACTAAAGGCAAAAGATCTGAGAAAGAATTGTATGCAAACCTCATATGTATTGTAAGTGCACTATTTCCACCCATGTAATCTTCTGATGCTTTTTCTAACATTAGTACTTTAGCACCATTTTCGCTTGCAGATATTGCCGCAGCAAATCCTGCGTTTCCTGTCCCAACTATTATTACATCTGCATAATTTGTATCTGACATATGTTTTTTATTTCTTGTAAAGATTTAATGTTATACAATCAGTTTTATTTACTCAACGTTATTGCTTATATGTATTTATTTGTATATGGAACTTTATTGTCGACTGAATACAATCATCAAACGATAAAAAGTTCAAAATTAGTTGGAGAAGGAAGTATATATGGCAAATTATTTGATATTGGTAATTACCCTGCATTGAAAAAAGGAGAAGGCATTATTGTTGGGGAATTATATTATATTGATGATTTAACATTGAAAAATTGTGATCAACTTGAAGGATATAATCAAGACGATCCTGAAAATTCACCCTATATTAGAAAATCAGTAACTGTTTTCCTGGGCAATAAAAAATTATGTGCATATGTGTATTATTGTAATTTTGATACGAGCAATTATAAAGAAATAGAGTCAGGGGATTATAAAGAATATATGAATGATCAAAGAAAAAGATAAGTTATTTTTAACTTTTAATTTTAGATTTTCTAAAATATTAATTAATTACTTGATATATATTTAAATTGCATTGCTATAGAATGACTTTTTATACATAGAAAATTAATTATGAATAATTTCAGAGCGTATATATCTGACCTGATTAGTTTAACTAAACCACCTATTATTTCTTTATTATTAGTTACTGCTATTGGTGCTATATTTTTGGCTAGCAATGGTAGCCCCCCGTTATTTATTACAATTTATATTTTAATTGGAGGTACATTAGGAGCGGCAGGTGCAAGTGTGATTAATAATGTTATTGATAGAAATATAGATAAAGCTATGATAAGAACTTCGAAAAGAGCAGTGCCTTCAAAAAGAGTTACTCCAACTATTGCTTTAATTTATGGAATTTTATTGAATGTGTTTTCATTTGTTTTATTAAATTTTACAGTGAATTTTATTAGTGCTTTTTTAACAATATTTGCAAGCTTGTTTTATATTTTTATATACACTATATATTTAAAACCAAGAACCACTCAGAATATTGTGATTGGAGGTGCCGCAGGATGTTTCCCCCCAGTTATAGCATGGGTTGGGATAACTGGATATGAAGGTTTGTTTAATCTTTCTCCATGGTTTATGTTTTTAATTGTTTTCCTTTGGACCCCACCCCATTTTTGGGCATTGGGAATATTAATGAAAGATGATTACGAAAGAGCTAATATCCCTATGCTACCTGTTGTACATGGAATGAAAAGAGTTACTATTGAGATATTTATATATTCAATTTTGATTACTTTAACAGTAATTTTATTTTGGTGGTTTAGTACATTAGGATTAGTATTTTTAGTACTTTCTACAATAAACGGTTTAATATATTCAGGATTTTGTTATAAATTATTAATCAATAAAGATAGAATTTCAGCCAGAAAATCTTATCTTTATTCATTGCTTTATCTTGCGTTAATTTTCTTGTTTATTATTATTGATACTTTGATATAAATCTTTAATATGATTGAATAATCATTATGAAAATAGAAATTAGTCTTTCAAATTAATCGAAGATATAAAATCTAAATTATCTAAAAACCATTTACCAGTTTCTCTGACACCTTGTTCAATATTATATTTTGGTTGCCAGTTTAATATTTTTGAAATTTTAGTAATATCTGCAAGGCTATGTTCTACGTCAGATGGGTCTCTTGGGATATTTTGAATAATAGCTTTCTTTTCCAATAATGATTCTATAATTTTCACAAGGTTATCTAAAGTGGTTGCGCTACCTCCACCTACATTAAATATTTCATAACCATTAAGCTTGGTTGAAGCAATAAGTGCATCTGAAACATCGGTTACATATGTATAATCTCTGCTAGATTTGCCATCACCATAAATAGTAATAGGTTTATTTTCTAATATTAATTTTATAAATTTAAATATGACCATATCTGGTCTACCGAATGGCCCATATACTGTAAAGAATCTAAGAATTGCTGTGTTTATACCATAATGATAGTGATAGTTGTATGATAGCAATTCTGCTGAAATTTTTGATGCTGCATAAGGTGATAAGGGATTAGATGTTGGAATTGTTTCATTAGTTGGGAGAGTTTTATTATCGCCATATACACTTGAAGTAGATGCGAGTGTGAAATTTTTGATACTAGATATTTTACATAGTTCTAGAAGATTTAATGTAGCAGTTACGTTATTTTCCTGATATGCCCAAGGATCAGATAAACTTGTTCTGACTCCCGCATATGCAGCTAAATGTATAACTGCATCTATCTTATTTTCATTTTGTAAATTTAAAACATCAGATTTATTTGTTAAATCTGTATTATAGAAATTAAAATTTTCATGTTTTGAAAGTTCTTTTAATCTAGCATTTTTTAAATTTATGTCATAGAAATCATTTATATTATCGATGCCTATGATTTCATTATTATTTTCAAGTAATCTTTTAGCTGTGTGATATCCTATAAAACCAGCTGCGCCTGTAATGAGATATTTCATTTATATTTTTTGTTTATTTTTTATTTTAATCCTAACCCATGTCCTTTTGGAACATTTATTTTGCCATTATGTATTTCTGGCAATGAATTATAAAAATTGAAATCAAAATCATTAGGTACCCATGGAATTTCAATCCACCTAGACATGGGGGATGCAAAAGCCCAATGAATTGATGCATACAATGAAGGCCCAATACTAAAATTGTGAGGACAGAGTGCAATATTATATAGTTCCGTTAAGCCAGTCAGGCGTTTTGCAGCAGTGATACCACCGATTTTAGTGATTTCTGGTTGTAAATAAGTTACTGTCTTATTGTCGAGAAGTCTTTTAAAATCATTAATTGAGTATTCGTTCTCACCTGCTGCTATTGGTATTTTTGTTTTGATTCCTATTTCTTTTATTGCATGATGATCTCGCATTGGACGTACAGGTTCTTCAAACCATGTTACATTATATTTAGCCATTTCATTTCCAGCTTCCAAAGCCTCTATAAAATTATAATGCCCATTAACATCTACCATTATTTTTAATGATTCACCAAATTCTTTTCTTAGTATTGATACATATTTTGTTTCAACTTCATGAAGCTTAACAGCATTAATTCCTTTTTCAATAGCTCGTTTTGTTTCGCTGATTACTAATTTAGTATCTCTTAAAGGTGGGAGGCTAGCATAACAAGGAAGAGAGTCATGAACAGCTCCGCCTAAGATTTGCATTACTGATATTTTATTAGTTTTTCCTAAAAGATCCCATAATGCTATATCGATGCCAGATAATCCCATTAGATATATCCCTTGATCACCATATCTGTATCCATAATCCCATAAATCAAACCAATGTTTTTCTATTTCATCAGGATTTTTTCCGATTAATTTAGGGGCAAGTATATTTTCAATTACGCTAGCTATTGGCATAGCAGTTTTGCCCGGATTATTTTTATCTGGGATGCCCCACCAAGCTTCACCAATTCCAACATTCCCATTATCAGATGAAATTTTTACTATAATCTGATTTTTGGCTTTACTCGATATTATATTTACATCTATATTTGAAATTTTGTTCATCTATTAGATTCAAAAAAATTATAAGATTTGTGATAAAAATAATTTAGTTCTTTCTTCTTTTGGATTATTAAATATTTGATCTCCTGTTCCTTCTTCAACTATTAATCCTTCATCAAAAAACAAGAAACGATTAGCGACTTCTTTTGCAAATCCCATTTCGTGGGTAACACATATCATTGTAGATATAATAATTATGCAGAATATTTCTAAAATACGCAAATTTTTAAAATACATATTTATTGAATATAAATTTTGTGTTTTAGTATAAATAAAAATACAATTAAAGTAGTAAATAATATACTGAAAATATATTATTTGTAATTTGGAGCAAGTATGAAAAAGATTTTAGTTACAGGAGCATCTGGTCAGATAGGTTCAGAGCTTATTCCTGAGTTAAGGAAATTAAATGGTGATGAAAATGTAGTTGCTTCTGTTAATAAAACTCCAATGACTGAAGAAGTAAAAAATACAGGGCCTAGTACTAAAATTGATATACGAAATATAGATGAGATAGATAGTGCAATTAAAAAATATGATATAGATACTATATATCATTTAGGATCAATTTTATCTGCTTCTGCAGAGACTAATAGAAAGTTAGCTTATGAAGTGAATTTTAATGGTTTAAATAATATATTAGAATCTTCAGTAACAAATAATGTAAAAAAAGTTATGTTAGTTTCTTCCATAGCAGCATTTGGTCCAGAAACACCAAGTGATAATACTCCGAATGATACAATTCAAAAACCTAATACTCATTATGGTATTTCTAAGGTATTTACTGAATTATTAGGAAATTATTTTTCTACAAAATTGAATTTAGATGTAAGAGGTGTAAGGTTACCGGGCATTATTAGCTGGAAAGTAGAACCAACTGCCGGAACAACTGATTATGCAGTGGCCATATTTTATGAAGCTATTAAAAAACAGAGTTATATTTGTCCACTTGAAGAAAATACAAAATTACCAATGATGTATATGCCTGATGCTATTTTATCTTTGATTATGTTGGAAAAAGCAGAAAAATCTAAATTAAAACATTTTTCAGATTTTAATGTTAACTCTATGAGTTTTTCGCCGAAAGATTTAGCTATAGCTATAAAGAAAAGGATACCAGTCTTTGAGATTAATTATGAAATTAATCCAATGTTACAATCTATTGCTGATTCATGGCCTGACAAATTGGATGATAGTGTTGCTCGTAAAGAATGGGGATGGAATCCTAAGTATGATTTGAATAGTATGGTAGACGACATGATAATTAATTTAACTAAAAAATTGAAAAGTTAATATTTAATAAACGAGGTAGTTATTATGGAAAGTAAAAATAATTTCAATAATAAAGTTGTGATTGTTACAGGATCAGCACAAGGTATGGGTAAGGCAGTTGCAAAAAAGTTTGGAGCTTATGGTGCAAAAATTGTAATTAATGATATAAGTGAAGATAATTTGAAATTAACTGAAAATGAATTTGCAAAATCTGGTTTTAATATTCTTGCTTTAGCTGGTGATGTTACGCAGTCTAGTGATGTTAAAAATATTGTGAATCAAACTATAGAGCATTATGGACGAGTAGATATATTAGTAAATAATGCTGGAGTATTAAAGCCGACAAAAGTAGTAGAAATAGATGAAAATGAATGGGATTTTGTAGTAGGCGTGAATTTAAAAGGAACATTTTTGTTTTCTAAAGCTGTGATTCCAGTTATGCAATCTCATAATTGGGGAAGAATAATCAATTTTTCTTCTTCTGCAGGTAAAAATATTAGCACAGTTGGAGGTGCGCATTATACTGCCGCAAAAGCAGGAATACTTGGTTTTACCAGGCATTTAGCTAAAGAAGCAGCAGAATATGGCATTACCGTAAATGCAGTATGCCCGGGATTAATTGATACAGAAATGGTTAGATCAACCATAGATGATATTAGAGCTCAGGCTTATGCTGACAGTTTTCCAATTAACAGATTAGGAACTAGAGAAGAAGTTGCTGATTTAGTTATTTTCCTTGCTTCTGAAAATGCATCTTATATTACTGGTGCATCTATAGATATTAATGGTGGAGATTTAATGATATAAATTTATCTTCCTATTGCGTAAGCGTCTCTTCTTGGATCTGCGCCTGCAGTTAAAGTTTTAAGATCATTGTTGATTTGAATTGCGCAAAGACCACCCGCAAGATATGATTTTTGATCCCATAATTTAATTTTATGACCAAGGTTAGATAAATTGTTAATTACATTTTCTTTTATATCATTTTCACAACTTAGAACGCCTGGTTCGTAATTATTAATCATGCTAGTTAGAGGAAAGCTATAACTAGCAAATCTTGGTGATTCAATTGCTTCTTGAGGATTCATACCAAATTCTATTATGTTCAAAAATAGTTGTGTCATGGCCTGAATTTGAACATCTAATCCTGGAGTTCCCAATATTAAGAAAGGTTTGTTATTTTTAAAAACCATTGCAGGGTTTGGTGTTAATCTTGGTCTTTTATTTGGTTCTATTGAAGATGGATGAATTGGGTCCATCCAGGATTGGCTACCTCTTCCAGAAATACTTAAGCCTAATTCTGGTATGTAATTGTTATATGCATCACTAGGAGTAGCAGAAAATGCATTGCCCCATTTGTCAACGACCGCAACATAACTAGTATCACCTTCATGTGGATTTTTACTTGGCTGAGGGGTTTCTGAAAGTATAAAATCTGGATTTTGTTCTTCTTGATATTTAAATGGATTTCCAGGATGAGGCATTTCTGTAAATGCAGAATGCTTATTTATAAGCTTACTTCTTTCTTTTGCATATTCTTTAGAAAGCATTCCTTTGAGCGGTACATTTACAAATTTAGGATCACCTAGATAAAAATGCCTGTCTGAAAAAGATAATTTTATTGCTTCGACTATAGTATGAATGTAATTAGCTGAATTATGTTCCATATTTTTTAGATCTGTATTTTCTAGTAAGTTTAAAACTTCGATAAAAATTGGCCCCTGGCACCAGGCTCCGCATGTAGCAATAGTGTATTCTTTATATGTGCCAATCTCAGGTTTTTCTATTTCCACACTAAAATTTTCCAGATCGAATTTAGATAATAAACCTCCATTTTTTTTGAAAAATTCATCTATTTCTTTTGCTATTTCACCTTTATAAAAATAATCTCTAGTTTTTCTTATTGCTTTGACTCTGCCTTCATTTTTATATTGGCGTTCGATGTCTATTAATCTGCTAAAAGTTTTCCCGAGCTGCTTTTGTTTTAAAATTTCGCCTTCTTTTAATAATTCTCCATTTTTCATTAACAATGTTGATAGTTCGGGTGTTATTTCCATATCAGGTAAAAAATGAGCTAATGTTCCTTGTATGACGAAACCTTTATTGCAGATTTCTAAGGATGGACCCACCACTTCTTCAAATGACATAGTTCCAAAATTTTCTATTGCAGTAAGCCATGAATCACAAGCAGCAGGAGTTACCGCTTTTTCGATTGTAGAAGGGATACCGTTTTTTGAGTTAGATTTGAAATATTCTATTGATGCTAACTCTGGCCATTTTCCTACTCCACTAATTGTTGATATCTCTTTAGATTCTGATGAATAAATCATAATTGGAGCTACTCCTCCAAAACTTACCCAATGAGGAAGAGTGATACCCAATACTATCCCTGCAGCTACGCCTGCATCTACAGCATTTCCTCCATTTTCAAGTATTTTATAACCTGCGGCTGATGCAAGATAATGCCCAGAAGAGATCATATGATTTGTACCACGTACTGGAGGTCTTTGTGTTGTAAATACTTTAGGCATAATTTATTTTCAATAGAAATGATGATTGATTATAGCATTTTTAAAGCATAGTAATCATTTTTTATTTTTGGCTTTTGATTTTCCTGCCAACAGCAAAATATTCAAATCCCAAATCTTGTATTAATTTCTGATTAAGATAGTTTTTACCATCGAAAATAATTTTTGGATTTTTCATTGATTTATAAACTTTTTTCCAGTCTAAGTTTTGGAATTCACTCCATTCAGTCATAATTATTGTTGCTTGAACACCATTTATAGCATCAAAAGGATCATCAAAAAAATTAACAGTTTCTGGCAATACTTTTTTTGAATTGTTAATACTAACCGGATCATAAGTATTGATAATTACACCAGAATTGGAAAGTTGGTTTATTAGATTGATTGACGAAGATTCTCTTATGTCATCAGTTCCTGCTTTAAATGACAATCCTAAAACACATACTTTTAATCCTTGCAAATTATCAAATTTTTCAGACAAGTAAAAATAAGGCATTAATTGTTGTTTTTGATTCGTGGTAATTATCGATTGCAGTAGATCGAAACTTTGCAGATGTGTCATAGATAAATCACTTAAAGATTGTACATCTTTGGGGAAACATGATCCTCCATACCCAACTCCTGGTATCAGATAATTGGGTCCTATTCTTGGATCAAGCCCTATCCCTTTGGACACATCATCTACATAAGCTCCTAATTTGTCGCATAGATTAGCTATTTCATTTATGAATGAAATTTTATTTGCTAAGAATGCATTACTAGCAAATTTTATCATTTCAGAAGAAGTTATATCAGAGTGGACAAAAGGGGCAGTATAATTTTCATATATTTTTTCAATACATTTATTTCCTTCTAGGTTTTTAGAGCCTGAAATAATTCTATCAGGGTTTTTCCAGTCTGATATAGCTTGCCCTTCTCTTAGAAATTCGGGATTTGAAATATATTTGTTTGCTAGTTCAGGGTATTGAGATATTAATTTTTCTCCTGTGCCGGGAGGTACTGTGCTTTTTATAATAATAAATGGTAGGTTTTGGTAATTTGATATTATCCATTTTATAGCTACTTGGATCTGTGAGATGTCTAAAGTACCCATATTAGAAAGAGGTGTTCCTACTGCTATTATGATCGCGTCTGCAAAAAGGTTCTCATATTTGTCAATTTTTTTTAATTCAAAAGTTTGTTTTTGAATGGCTAATTTTACCAATTCGTTTAAATTAGGCTCATAAAATGGGATATCACCACTAGATATAGATTTCAATTTTTTAGTATTAGTGTCATATCCGGTTACATTGTGACCTTCTTCGGCCAAGCAAGCCGAAGCCACTAATCCTACATAGCCTAACCCAATAACATCTATTTTCAATTTAAACCTTTTAGCGAACCTGAATTTATATATATATTATATAGATTATTATCGATACTTTTATTGATTTATTTCTAGTACTTCTAGTGCATTTCTATTGATAATTTCTTCTAAATCAATATCTGGAATTCTGGGTAAGTTAAATTTGTTTGCAAATTTATTTAAGTTTCTTAATCCTGTTATATTGTCTTTTGGTGATGAAATTGGCCAGTCAGATGCAAATAATACTTTGTTTAATACACCCCATTCATAAAATAATCTCATTCCATTCCAAAATGACCATGGCCTGTAGAATTGGGCGGAAATATCAGCCCAAACATTTTTATGCTTTCTTATTACTGAAATGCAGTCTGTATGCCATGGATGCCCAAGGTGGGCTAAAATCATTTTTAATTTTGGAAATTTTATAGCTATTTCATCTATAACTAATGGATGTGCAAATTTTAATGGCGCATCACTCATAGGTGAGGTGCCTTGGTGAAAAATAATTGGATAATTATCTTTTTCTAATCTGTGATATAAATTGAACGCCTCTTTGGATAAGGGATTAAAATTTTGATAATTTGCGCCTAATTTAATCCCTTTACATTGAAGATTTATTGTTGCTCTGTCATATTCGTCGTTCATATTTGGATCAAATGGATGCAAAGACATAAAAGGTATTATTTTTTCTGGAAATTTTTTATATAAATCATGCGCTATATCATTATGATTTTTTCCATTTATTTCCATTTCATTTTTTGGTCCAACAAGAGATTTGTTTGGGTCCGAAGGACGAGGTGCAATGCCAAATACAAATGCTTTGTCTACTGGTTCAAGAGCTTTGATATATTCATTAATAGTATTTGTGAGTTTTATTTCCTTGCCTGATTGATATATTTTGTCTTTTTTAATATCTTTTTTGGGCACTTTATGTTCATGTGTCGGCAAATGAGTATGTACGTCAACAATCATAGTTTTTCAATGCTGGAGAAAGTAAATATATCAATAGTATAATTCTTATAAATTTTATTACGATACATTATTCGATTCTTTTAGGTGGACTTATAATATTTCTATTTTCTACAGATAAAGTGGATTCTATTTTTTCCAGCCTTTTTTCTAATGAAATTGTATAAGTTAATAATTCGTTATATCTGTCGACTACGCTAAATAATTTTATATTGTCATCAAGGTTTAAATACCTTCCATCGTGATGATGTGTTGAAGAGTTAGTGCATGAAATCATTAGTAGTAATATAAATGTAAATACCATTGATTTTATAATTTGTTTTTTCATGGTAGACCTCGATTATGATTTATTTTATTGTTATTTTTAACTGATAATTTTAGATTTAAGTTATTTCAAAATTATACAATTTTATCTCTTATAAGTATTGTGGAGGTTAGAATGATTATTATTGATGGCGATTATCCAATGGCCCATAATGGCCTGAAATTTCAAAGAGATTTAACTAAACCACTGAGTGAAGTTAGAACTGCTGGCATTATAAATTCAGAATTTGATACTAATGGACATAGTGTTATGGCTTCTTTACCAGAAATGAGAAAAGGTGAGGTGGCTGTTGCTATAGTCAAAGTTGTATGTTGTATTTTGAGGCCGGGAAATGATCACGGCGATGTACCTACTGACCTTCATGCATATGCTTCGGGTAAAAGTCAGATGGCTTATTATCATATGCTCGAAACTATGGGTGAAGTTAATTTACTTAAATTTAAAAAGGAATTTACAGATCACATGGATCTTTGGTTAAATGAAGATGACCATATGGATTCACCTGTTGGAATGGTATTAGGGATGGAAGGTGCAGATTCTATTACTACGCCTGACCAGTTACAAGAATGGTATGATGGCGGGTTACGTTTGATTAGCCTTTCTCATTATGGAGTCAGCAGATATTCTCATGGTACCGGGACAGGAACTGAAGGTGGACTCGTAGGTAATGCTAAGCAATTATTACAAGAAATGGATTCATTAAATATGATATTGGATGTTTCGCATACTTCTGATGAATCTGTTAGGCAAGAATTAGAAATTTTTGAAGGCCCTGTAATTGCAACTCATCAAAATTGCAGAGCTATCACACCTGGAGAGAGACAATTTCCAGATCATCAGATAAAAAGTGTAATAGAAAGAGGGGGAGTGATTGGTCATTCTATGGATACATACATGCTATGGAGCAAAGAGATTGACTGGTCAAATATTCCACCTGCAAGACCTTTCCCAAAAGATGAAGTGACATTGGATAATTATGTTGATCATATTGATTATGTATGCCAATTGGCGGGTAATTCTTTGCATGCTGCAATAGGAGGTGATACTGATGGTCAGGGAGGTATGATTGGAGCTCCTTATGAAATTGATACTGTCGCAGATTATCAAAAAATAGTACAATTACTCGAGCAAAGAGGCTATCAAAATGAGGATATAGAAAATATCATGTATAAGAATTGGCAGAGGTTCTTTGAACTATATTTACCAAGTTAAATTGGAGGGTCAAAATGTTAGATAACGGAGATAAATTAGAAAAACTTGAATTAATTGATATCAATGGCCAATCATTTGATATTGCAAATTATAAAGGAAAAAAACTTGCAATTTATTTTTGGGCTTCTTGGTGAAATTGTAGAACTCAATTGCCTGGATGGCAATCATTAGCTCAAAAAGCAGAAGAAAAAAATATTGAATTAATTAATATATCTCTAGATTTTCAAGGCCCTGAAAAAGTCATTCCGTATTTGAAAGAATATGGGGTTAAAATTAAAACATTTATTGATGTAGATAATTCTTCAGGCTTACTCTTTGGATTTAAAGTTGTTCCAAATTTACTTATTTTTGATGAAGATTTAATATTAAAATTTAAGTGTATAGCTAATATTAATATTCTTAAAAATGAACATAAACTTTCAGTAGAGCATTGGATAGATACTGGTGATTTAGGATCATTAAATAATATTAATTCCAAGCCTGTTAGTATGCCTGCCAAAGAATCTGTGAATGTTTTGAGGGAAGGAAATAAAATTATTGAATCTGGACAAGGTGATGCAAAAAAATTGTTGAAAAATTTAGTTTCAGAAGATCCTGAAAATTTTATATTTAGAAAACAATATTGGGCTATTAATAACCCCGAAAAATTTTATTTAGGAAAGATTGATACTGATTGGCAAAGAAAAAAATTAGAAAATAACGCGGATTAATATTTTTCTAGTTTTCGCAGAAAGATTTATGGAAAGTTTTTTTTATTTTCCCCGCTTAGTTACCCATCTGGGTTGATCACAGATTTGTCCCATGAATTCCATGATGGTATGAGCACCCATGTATGAAGTGATACCTGTTCCTACATCTAGTTGTGGGTTTACTTCAACTAGGTCGAATCCAATTATATTGGCGTGTTGTGCTAACACAGATAAAGAGTCTCTTAGTTCAGCATAGGTCATACCATTTGGTTCTGCAGATACACATCCGGGAACTAATGGCAGATCAAGCACATCAATATCTATACTAACGTACACAGGAGCTTCCTTTGGAACTAATGTAGACATTCCATTTGGTCCCATTTCATAGAACTCTTTCATCCCAATAACACGATTACCATCATTTTCTGAATCTTCTATCTGAGATTTTTTATTTCTAACGCTTCTTATGCCAACTTGAGTTAGGCTTTTAACATGATCCATGTGGTGTATATGCCGGAAGGCATGAGAGTTAGTGTATTTATATCCATGTATAAAAGGAGAGTAGTCTATATGAGCATCAAAATGGATTACATGAAGAGGTGTATTATATGCTCTTACTACCGGAAATGTAATTGCATGGTCGCCACCTAATACTACAGGAATTGCTCCTGAGTTTAATACCATTCGAGTAAGATCTGTTATATTTTTAAATGTTCCCTCAACATCTGCTGGAATAACATCCGCATCACCAACATCTACTATTCTATTATTTTCAAGTTCATACTT